>UMGV01089361.1_pt1 | contig 138097 bp, 108 predicted proteins | sample 1965361 | NCBI WGS metagenome assembly UMGV01 (sample SAMEA4836081, study PRJEB28245) | human gut metagenome | biome: gut microbiome; material: fecal sample | place: Denmark | collected 2008
CTTTAAGGGCAAGCTATTTGCAAGTGGGAAACTTTAGTAACTTAAAAAGGTGACCAGACAACAGATGTTGGTCGCGTGCCCGGAAACAAAGCCATAACGTCCGCCATGGTAGCCGTTGACATAATGAAGCATTGGCCCCAGGGTCAGATTGTGTGAAGGACGGGGACGCGCCACAAGCGGTTTGATGATGCTTGAGGAGAGTTGGTCTGTAAATGCTATCATAGCTGCGATAACCAGTAACAGCAGGAGACGTTCGCGCCATGACCCCTGATGCCACACTAACGTGTAGCCCACCAGTACGGCAGACAACGGCAACCAGGTTTGTAGATGGCTGTAGCCATAGAAGAAACGGTCGGCAACGGCTCCCCCATTAAAGTTGAGCAACATCATAGCCCGTGCGTCCCCCATTTGAAGCGTAGCCAACAAAACAGGGTATTCACTAAAGAGAGTATAGAGCAAAGCTCCAGACAGAAAGGCAATTACCACAATGGCCATCAACAGATATGGCCACCTCAAAACAAGACTTTGTATATTGGGAGTAGAATAGGGATATCGCATGTTTAGATTGTTTGCCGCAAAGTTACAACATAATTCTGTAGAAATGTCGTATTTATCTATAAAAATGTTCCAAATGGGCCAATTCTTATGAGTTTTCGTATTTATTAAACTTTGCGGCCATAAAAAAAGCCTGGGAGAAGCAAGATGGTACTTTCCCAGACTTGAAAAAATAGTGTGGTGCTCAGTGCTTAGAGCCTACAACAGTTCAGGCAGTTGAAAGAGTTTGATGCCGTTGCTGCCTTTGACAAGGATGTAGTAGCCCTGCGGCTGTTCCTTGGCAATGGCGGTCTTAACCTCTTCGACATCCCGGAACTTGCGAAAGTCGCATTCGGTCTTACCGAACTCCTCGCCGACGAGCCAAACCTTCTCGAAATTATCTTTTCGAAGCGTGTCCACGACCTTTTGGTGTTCTTCCCGGCTCACGCTTCCGAGCTCACGCATGTCGCCGAGGATCACCATCTTGGGTTGCTTGACCGTGATGCGCTGGAAGTTGTCAAGGGCAGCGGCCATACTTGTCGGATTGGCATTGTAGGCGTCGACGATAAGCCAGTTGTGCGCAGTCTGCTCCAATTGCGAGCGGTTGTTGCTGGGCTGATAGCTCTCCAGGGCGTGGCAGATCTGTTGCGGAGCCACGCCAAAGTGCAAACCTACGGCAATGGCGGCCAGCATATTGTCCATATTGTAAGTACCGACAAGATGCGTGTGCACCTCATAGACATTGGGCTGCCCGTCGACATGCCAGCAGAAGGAGAGGAATGGCTCGCACACGCCTACTTCGCCCTGCACCTGTGCGTCGCCGTCGGTGCCGTAGCTGACGATGCGCTCCAACTCACGTTGCTGAGCCATGCCGACAAGATGCTCGTTACTGGTATTGAGGAAGACAAGTCCGTCGTGGGCTTTTAGGAAGTCATAGAGCTCGCCCTTGGTTTTCATCACGCCCTCAAACGAGCCGAAGCCCTGCAAGTGAGCGCGGCCCACATTGGTGATCAGACCACACGTCGGCTCGACATATTCGACCAGTTTCTTGATATCTCCTGGATGCGAGGCTCCCATTTCCACCACTGCGATCTCGTCTTCAGCGGTAAGTCTCAACAGCGTCTTGGGCACGCCCACGTCGTTGTTGTAGTTGGCCTCGGTGTGCATCACGCGGTATTTCTCAGCGAGCACGGCCGAGACGAGTTCCTTTGTCGTGGTTTTGCCATTGGTGCCGGTGATGCCGATGACAGGAATAGAGAACTGCCGGCGATGCTCCCGTGCCAGCTCCTTATAGGTGGTGAGGCAGTCATCGACAAGGATGAAGCGTTCGTCGCCCTCCTCGGCGTATTCCTTCTCATCAACAACGGCATAACTGCATCCTTTCTCGAGTGCGCTCTTGGCGAATTTGTTTCCGTCGAACGACGCACCTTTCAGCGCGATGAAGATACTTCCCTGAGGGCAGTCGCGGCTGTCGGTGGTCACCTGCGGATGCTGCAGGTAGAGCTGATATAATTCTTTTGCGTTCATAGTCGTGGGAAATGTGTTGATTCGTAGTCTCTATTTTCTTATAAGCACCTTTATGTTACTCTTCTATGTTACTCTTCTATTTGAGCTTTTGCAAAATCTTCTGGGGAACAGATAATAATTGTGTCACAAGCGGGAAAATCTTTCAAGTTAATGGTAACGATGTAGTCACAATCGTTCTCCAAAGCACAATAATACTGAAAACTATCTTCTATATCTTTGAAATTCTCATCTTTCAATGCTATAGCCGTCTGATCGTGTGATATGTCTACAATCTGAATATATGTCTCTAATTCAATGAGTAAGCGTCTAATCATGTTTCTCTTCTCTGGCTCGTGGATGTTATTCTGCTTCAATCTGAGTCCAAGAAGATATGCTATTGTTGACAGAGAAATTGTAGAGATACAAGCTTCGAGCAAGCCCAATTGGGCGGCTCGCATGATCTTTCTAACTGCAACATAATGCGTCCTCTGTGTAAGGAACTCCATGACTATATTTGTGTCAAGAAAGACTCTCATAGATATTCTTCGTATTTCTGACTCAAATAATGTTCCTTCATTTTCTCGTCGTCACCGGGCATAGTCTGTGAAAAGAGATCCATAAACTTGTCTGTAGGCAATGGACCGTCGTCAACATGGATTTTCTTAGTCGTCATGGCCTTAGCTCCATGTCTCTTCTGCCAAGAAAGCTTTTTCAAGTATTCCAAAGCCTTCCGGAGGTAATCCTCACTATCTGCGAGATAGTTGAGATTTCTATGGATTTCTGCATTGAGTTGTAGCGTTGTCATTACAATTCCTTTCTTTGCTGCAAATATACGAAAACAATTTTAAATCTCATGGGATCAGACCGAAAAAACAACGCAATTATTTGCATGATAGCGGAGAAATAGGTACATTTGCAAATAGTGTACACGATTTAGAAGTAATTACATTCATGAACCATACTATCAACGTGCGGGGGCGTCTGCTCTCGCTGTCTCATCCGTTGGTGATGGGCATCCTCAATGTCACTCCCGACTCCTTTTACAGCGGAAGCCGCAAGCAGACAGAGCGCGAGATTGCAGACCGCGCCAACGAGATCATCGCCCAGGGAGGGACCATCATCGACGTAGGGGCCTTCTCTACCCGGCCGGGCGCGCAAGAGGTAAGCGAAGAGGAAGAGGCTCGAAGGCTACAGTGGGCACTGGGCATTGTGCGCCGCGAGCAACCCGACGCTCCCGTGTCGGTGGACACCTACCGCCCGCTTGTAGCCCGCCGGTGCATTGAGGACTGGGGAGCCGACATCATCAACGACGTATCGGAAGGCGGACTCACCGGCATCGTCAACACGCCGATCCACGAAACCGGCAGCATGTTTGAAGTGGTGGGACAGCTACGCGTGCCGTACATCCTCATGTCAGTAAAGCCCGACATCACAAGCATGATGCAGGCCTTCAGCCGTGAAGTGCAGCAACTGCGCGATTTAGGTGCACGTGACATCATCCTTGATCCAGGCTACGGCTTTGGCAAGACCTTGGAACAAAATTATGCTGTCCTGCGCAACGCCGACAAGCTCTTGGCACTCGACCTGCCTGTACTCACGGGAGTGTCGCGCAAGTCTATGATCTTTAAGCTCGTCGGCGGTGATCCGACGACATCCCTCAACGGCACCACAGCCATTCATGCCATCGCACTGATGAAAGGTTCTTCCATCCTGCGCGTACATGATGTGAAGCAAGCCGTGGAGTGCGTGAAGATATACGATGAAATGTTGAGTGTTAAATGATAAATGACTTCAATGTTGAATGATGAATGTTGAATGTTCTCCACCCTGAGCACTGATTTATACATTATTATTTCTACACTATACATTATACATTAATCATTTCTACACTATACATTATACATTACTTATGTTTTTTGAGTTTGGAATCAAGGATGTCATAGATATCTTCCTTGTCGCCCTGATGCTTTACTACATCTACCGGCTGATGAAGGAGAGCCGTTCGCTGAACGTGTTCTATGGCATCATCGTGTTTGTACTCATCTGGCTCTTTGTCTCCCAAGTGCTGGAGATGAAGCTCTTGGGCAGCATCCTCAGCCAGTTGGCCAGCGTGGGTGTCATCGGTCTGATTGTACTGTTCAAGGAAGAGATACGAAAGTTTCTCTATCAGTTGGGGGCCCATCAGCGCGTGAAAAGCGTCATGCGTTTCTTCTCTCAACGCAAGGACAACGGGCAGGACGAAGACAAGGAGACCATCATGCCGATCGTATGGGCTTGCATGGACATGGCAAAGAAAAAGGTCGGTGCCCTCATTGTCATCGAGCGGGCCACACCGCTCGACGACATCGTGCAAACCGGCGAGCAGATCGACGCACGCGTCAACAAACTGTTGATAGAGAACATCTTCTTCAAGAACTCACCGCTCCACGACGGTGCCATGATCGTGTCGAAAAAACGTATCAAAGCCGCCGGCTGCATCCTGCCTGTGAGCCACAACATGGACATCCCCAAGGAGCTCGGCCTGCGCCACCGTGCCGCCATGGGTATCTCACAAGACTCCGACGCCATCGCCGTGGTGGTCTCTGAAGAGACTGGGCGCATCAGCGTGGCCATCAAAGGACAGTTCCACCTGCGTCTCTCCGCTGAGGAGCTCGAAAGCATACTCGCCAGAGAGATGATAGGTTAACAAAGGCTTTTTTATTTATTGATTTGTTGCCGTCTGTTTGGTCACCTCGCAAAGATTCCGTAACTTTGTAACATCGACATACCAAAACTAATATATTACCGACACTATGAGTTTATTAGAGCAAATTGTTGCGCGTGCTAAAGCTAACAAGCAGCGCATCGTGCTCCCCGAAGCTGAAGAGGAGCGTACTCTGAAGGCTGCCGACCGTGTACTGGCCGACGACCTGGCCGACCTGATCTTGATCGGCAATCCCGAAAACATCCGCAAGGAAGCCAAAGAGTGGGGCCTCGCCAACATCGACAAGGCTACTATCGTCGACCCGCAGCACTGCGAGAAGACCGAGGAGTATGCCACCCTGCTGGCTGAGCTTCGCAAGAAAAAGGGCATGACCGTAGAGCAGGCCCGCGAGCTGGTAACGAAGAACAACCTCTATCTTGGCTGCATGATCATCAAGACTGGCGACGCTGACGGTCAGATCTCCGGTGCGCTGAGCACTACAGGCGACACGCTGCGTCCGGCTCTGCAGATCATCAAATGCGCTCCAGGAGTGACTTGCGTCAGCGGCGCCATGCTGCTCATCACCGACCAGAAGCAATATGGCGAGGACGGTATCGTGGTCATGGGCGACGTAGCTGTCACGCCTAATCCCACTGCCGACCAGCTGGCTCAGATTGCTTACTGCACCGCCGATACCGCAAAGAGCGTGGCAGGCATCAAGGATCCGCGTGTGGCCATGCTGAGTTTCTCCACCAAAGGCTCCGCCAAGGATGCCAAGGACAAGACTACAGGCAAGAGCGTCTATATCATCGACAAGGTCGTCGACGCCACAAAGATCGCTCACGAGAAATATCCAGAGCTGAAAGTCGACGGCGAGCTGCAGGCCGACGCTGCACTCGTGCCCTCTGTGGGCGAGTTCAAGGCACCGGGCTCTCCTATCGCCGGACATGCCAATGTGCTCGTAGTGCCTAACCTCGAAGTGGGCAACATCGGCTACAAGCTCGTTCAGCGTCTTGGCGGTGCCATCGCCATCGGTCCTATCCTACAGGGTATTGCCCGTCCGGTCAACGACCTGAGCCGCGGATGCTCTGTCGATGACATCTACTATATGGTCGCCATCACGTCATGCCAGGCAATGGATGCCAAGAAATGATGAATGCTTCCAACATTCAACATTGATATTACTCACCATTCAACACTCAACATTAAGATGAAGATTTTGGTTCTGAACTGCGGTAGCAGTTCCATTAAGTACAAGTTATACGACATGACCGACGAGAGCGTTCTCGCACAGGGTGGCGCAGAGCGCATCGGTCTCGACGAGGCTTTTGTCAAAGTGACGCTGAAAGACGGCTCAAAGGAAAAGATCATGCACGACATGCCGTCGCACAAAGAAGGTGTGAAATTCGTGCTTGACCTCCTCGTGGATCCCAAGTACGGCTGCCTGAAGAGCCTCGACGAGATCGACGCCGTGGGACACCGTATCGTGCAGGGCGGCGACCTCTTTGAGAAGAGCTGTATCGTCACTCCCGAGGTGGAGAAAGGCATTGAGAGCCTCATCGACCTTGCGCCGGTGCACAACAAGGGTCACTTGGCAGGCCTCCGCGCTGTTGATGCCCTCATGCCCGGCACACCGCAGGTGACCGTGTTCGACAATGCTTTCCACAGCACCATGCCGCCGTATGCTTATCTCTATGCTGTGCCTTACGAATTCTATACCAAGTGGCACGTGCGCCGCTATGGTTTCCACGGCACCTCTCACCGCTATGTCTCTCAGCGCGTATGCGAGTTCCTCGGCGTGGACATCAAGACGCAGAAGATCATCACCTGCCATATCGGCAACGGTGCCAGCGTGGCTGCCGTGAAGTATGGCAAGGTCATCGACACCTCCATGGGTCTGACTCCTTTGGCCGGACTGATGATGGGTAGCCGCTCAGGCGACATCGACCCGTCGGCTGTCACCTATCTGATGCAGAAGACCGGTATGGGACCTCAGGAGATGGCCGATTTCCTCAACAAGCAGAGCGGCGTGCTCGGCATCACCGGCATCTCCAGCGATATGCGTGAGATCGAGAATGCCGACAACGAAGGCAACGAGCGCGCTCATCTCGCACTGCAGATGTACAACTACCGCATCAAGAAATACATCGGCGCATACGCTGCTGCCATGAACGGTGTCGACATTATCGTGTGGACCGCCGGCGTGGGTGAGAACCAGGAAGGCGTGCGCTGGGATGCCTGCTCCGGTCTGGAGTACCTCGGCGTGAAGATGGACAAGGAGCGCAACCATGTGCGCTCGAAGGAGCAGATCCTCTCCGCCGACGATTCCAAGGTGAAGGTGGTGATGATTCCTACCGACGAGGAGATTGTCATTGCCCGCGACACCCGCGACCTCGTAGAGGCACAGAAGAAGTAATATCGCAACCAACTCAAAGGCGGACGCTCACGACGGGCTGTCCGCCTTTTTTAGTTTTATATTATCAAGCAAGTTTTCTGCCAAGTAATAATAAGGAGAGAAAAGGATATGAAGATTGTTACATTCGGAGAAATCATGTTGCGCCTGTCCAAGCATGGTGCCATGAGGCTGACACAGGGCAACTCCTTTGACGCCAACTACGGCGGTTCTGAGGCCAACGTGGCAGTGAGTCTGGCAATGCTCGGCGACGACGTGGAGTATGTCACCCGTGTGCCCGACAATGCCATCGGCGAGGCGGCACTCATGCACCTGAGGGAATACGGTGTCGACGTACACCATTCGGTCAAGGGTGGCAAACGGTTGGGCACCTACTATTTCGAGCCATCTGCAGCCATGCGCTCATCGAGAGTGGTATATGACCGTGACGACTCTGCTTTCAACACCCTATCCTTCGGCGACATCAACTGGGAACAGATATTGAAGGAGACTGCATTGTTTCATTGCTCGGGAATCACTTGCGCTACCAGCCAGGATGCCCTTGACACCACGATGGATGCCGTGCATCGGGCCTTTGAGAGCGGTGTAGAACTCACCTGCGACATCAACTACCGCGCCAACCTGTGGAAATATCCGGGTGCCAACGCCCGAAAAGCCCTCGACGAACTCATGCAGTACAGCTCGTTTATCTTTGGCGACCAGAACGAGTGGTACGTGGCCAGTGGGCTCGATCCCATTCCTTTCAAGGCTTTGGATGAAAGCTATCAGTTTGACATAGACGCCTACCGCCGCTATTTCGACAGGCTCCACAAGATGTTCCCGCGTGCCGAGCGCATGCTCATGGCGCACCGCAACCAACTATCGTTCCAGCATCATGTCAATGCCGGCGTGCTGTGGGCTAACGGCGAAATATACACCTCGCGCATCTACGACATCCAGCCCATCGTAGATCAGATGGGCGTGGGCGACGCATGGGTTGCCGCGTTTATCCATGCGCGCCACCGCTGGCCTGACGACGACCGCCATTGTCTGGAGTTCTCCACAGCTGCCGCGTCATTGAAAAATACCGTTCCCGGTGATCAGAACTTAGTGAGCGAGCAGGAGATCCTCGCAGCAATGCACGGAGGCAACGGCCGCATCGACCGCTAAGAAAGGCCTCTGAAAACGTCAAAATGCCGGAATAGAATGATCCTCCCAGTATCCTTGCACATATTGATACTGTCTTAGGACAAGAGAGGCTGAACTGTTGCGTCCACTCTTGACTTGGATAATATCTTACAAAAAGTAAAAAACCTTGTCAATAGAAACTTTCGAAATAGAAAGTAAAAATGGGGACTGATGACAGAAAATGTCGAAAAAAGGCGTTGAAGAACCGAACTGACCGCATCATCTCAATGAGATGAGCGACTCATCTCAGTGAGATGATGCGGTCATCTCGGTAAGATGATACGGTCATCTCAGTGAGATGACATGGTAAAAACCCGTTTTTTAAGCGTTAAGGAAAAGTTTTCAAAACAGGATCTTCACAACATGCTGATTAATAAGCATTTACTATTTTTGCTTAAAATTCCGTTCTTTCAGAGCAAATATTGCATTGCTTCCTAAAAATCGATTCTCAGAGAAGGTTAGAGATAAAAAATATTGATATTATACAATAGCTATCTCGTTCACTCCTACAATCATTTATAATTTGGAAACCGGGAAATCCCGAAAAAGATCGTATGTGACGGCCGTCCTGCTTTTCCCCTGTCTATCTTGCTTATATGTTTAAGCATGACGATCATCCCGTTTTCCGTGACGGCCGCTTTTGTCTATTGGTTAAACCGCGACGACAATTCTGCATATCCGTGACGACCGCTCTGCTTGATTACTCCGGTCGTCACGTATCGTTTACTCTGTCATTTTTCTCTGTCAGACAACGTTCATTACGGTCTGCTTTCCCCTTCGACATATTCCTCAAGCAGCAGATGCTCGCCGTCGAAGACGGCATAGGTGAACTGCGAGATCCAGTCACCAAGAATCAGCATCCGTGCCTTGCGGTTGAGTGTCAGTTCCAGCTCTATATGACGGTGACCATAGATGAAATAGTCGATGTCGGGATGCGTCTTCATGTATTCCTTTGTCCACAGCACCAAATACTCTCTGTCTTCACCCATGTATGGCGGTTCCTTACCGTCGGCACGCTTGAGCCGGCTGTGCTTGGCCCAGTTGAGCCCCAGCTGCATGCCCCACCAGGGATGGAAGAAGTTGAGCAAACGCTGACAGCCACGGTTGTGGAAAATCTTGCGCAGCAGTTTGAACTTGTTGTCTGGGTCGCCCAGTCCGTCGCCATGTGCCAGATAGAACTCCTTGCCGTAGATCTCTGTCGTCAACGGGTGACGGTGTAGGATCACACCGCACTCCTCTTCGAGATAGCCATACGTCCAAATATCATGATTGCCGGTGAAGAAATGCACTTCCACGCCCATGTCCGTCAACTCCGATATCTTACCTAAGAAACGCGTAAAGCCTTTCGGCACCACATATTTATATTCGTTCCAAAAGTCAAACATGTCACCGAGCATATACACAGCGGCTGCCTTGTCCTTGATGCTGTCAAGGAAACGCACCAGCCGGCGTTCCTGGGTACGACGATGAGGAATAGCCAGCGACCCTAAATGTGCGTCCGATAAAAAGTATATGTTCTTTCTCATAGCTATCAAAGTTTTGTTAGACATCCTATTCCTTCCATCATTCTTCACTCAACATTCAACATTGCTCTCATTCATCCTTCAACGTTGAACATTCAACCGGGCCTTAGTCCAGCCCCAGTTCTACTCTTGCTTCCTCGCTCATCATGCTTTGATCCCATACGGGGTCAAAGACCAGATTGACATTGGCAGCCTTCACGCCGTCTACACTCTCTACTTTAGTGCGGACGTCTTCAAGAATGAAATCTGCGGCAGGGCAGGATGGTGCCGTGAAAGTCATGTCCATATCGACCGTGCCATCATCCTTCACGTCTATCTTATAGATCATGCCAAGGTTCCATATGTCCACCGGGATCTCCGGATCGTATACCGTTTTCAGCACATCCACGATGCGCTCTTCTATCTTTGTCTTTTCTTCTTGTGTCATCTTCCAAATGATTATATCATATAATGTGTATGCTTGATGTTGCGAATTTAATAAAAAGTTTCCAATCTGCCAAAGAAAAGCGGACAATAGCACTAAAAACTTCAGCAATATATTGACTCAGCGCAATCAACCCAACCGTTTCCTGCCATGTCAAAGACAACTCGGCAAGACGGCGGTTATGGATAAATATTACAGCAGATATGCACCGCTTAGACGAAATATTATAATTTTCAATAGAAATCCGTGTTTTTATTTGGATTATATGATTATTTTATGTATTTTTGCAACCGTTTAAAGAATAAATATCCAGTACATGAAGATTAAAGACAGACGGCTCGAAGCTATCAAGCTGATCATCTCCAGCAAAGAGATTGGCAGCCAGGAGGAATTGCTGGTAGACCTGAAGAAAGAAGGATTCCTGCTCACACAAGCCACGCTAAGCCGAGACCTCAAACAGCTGAAGGTTGCTAAAGCTGCCAGCATGAACGGGCACTATGTCTACGTGTTGCCCAACGAGACAATGTATAAGCGAGTGCACAAGCCACTACCGGCCAACGAGATGATGGGAGCCTCCGGATTTCAGTCGATACGCTTCTCACGCAATATCGGCGTCATACGCACACGACCGGGATATGCCAGCTCCATCGCCTACAACATCGACAACAGCGACATCCCCGAAATCTTGGGAACCATCGCCGGTGACGACACCATTATTATCGTACTCAAAGAGGGAACGGACAGAAAAGCCATCTCTGATTGTCTGAACGACATCATGTTGGAATAAACATTCGGATAAGACAAGATTATAGATAACAACACCATGGAAGAAATCAAAGTGATGGTGGCCGACGAGAGTCATATCAAATATGTCGACACCATACTGAAAACCATCGCCGACGCAGCCAAGGTTCGCGGCACCGGCATCGCCAAGCGCTCACCGGAGTACGTGGCCACAAAGATGAAAGAAGCCAAAGCTGTCATTGCACTGCAAGGCGAGAAGTTTGCCGGATTCAGCTACATCGAGACATGGGGCAATAAACACTATGTCACTACCTCGGGACTGATTGTACACCCTGACTTCCGAGGAATGGGAGTAGCCAAGCGCATCAAGAACCTCACCTTTACGCTCGCACGCGTCCGATGGCCCCATGCCAAGATCTTCTCGCTGACCAGTGGGTCGGCAGTGATGAAGATGAACACGCAGTTGGGATACCTTCCGGTGACCTTCAACGATCTCACCGATGACGAGAGCTTCTGGAGAGGATGCGAGGGGTGTATCAACAGCGACATCCTCCACCGCACCAACCGACGCTATTGCATCTGCACCGCCATGCTCTTCGACCCGGAAGAGCAACTGCCGGTGAAGCTACCAGAAGATGTCGTGAAACGAATCCGACAAATAGAGGCCCACCCCTAACCCCTCCCGAGGGAGGGGAATGGAGCCCACCCCTAACCCCTCCCGAGGGAGGGGAATGGCAAAACCACAATACATAATATAAATAATACATAATTAATATAGGAGAAGATGGAGGAAAATGCCAAGAGTAATAATGGGGATGAGCGACAGGATGGTAAGCAAAAGAATAGCAGGCGAAAGCAACAATACCAAACGGCTGATTGTGCTTACTATGGGCTGCTAAAAGAGTTTGCACATGAGAATAGACGAAACCCTACTAAAGAAGAAAGCATTCTGTGGGCATTTCTCCAACATAGACAATTAGGAGTTCGCTTCCGTAGACAACACATCATTGGACAGTTCATTGTTGACTTTTGTTGTCTCTCAGTGAAACTGGTCATTGAAGTAGACGGAGGATACCATCAACTCCCCGGTCAACAATTCTCTGATGAGGAGCGCGCGACATGGTTGCAGAGTCAGGGATTTACAGTCATCCGATTCACTAATGATCAGATATTAAGTGATCCTGATGCCGTTGCAAGGGCTATACAAAAGGAAGTGGAAGTCCTTCAGAATGCACGAGGAGAGGATTCGTAAAACTTATATAATAACAAGGTTTAAACAATAAAAAGATGGAAAAGAAGAATATAAAAAATAATAGTATGGCTAATAACAGTAGTAAGGGTATTGCAACTCCCCTCCCTCGGGAGGGGGCGGGGGTGGGCTCTAAGTCTGTCGTCGTCGCCTATTCAGGCGGACTTGATACATCATACACAGTCATGAAGCTCACCCAAGAGGGTTGGGACGTATATGCTGCCTGCGCCAACACAGGCGGATTCAGTGCCGAACAGCTGAAGAAAAACGAAGAAAACGCTTACAAGCTCGGGGCTAAGAAATATGTCACACTCGACGTGACGCATGAATACTACGAAAAGAGCCTAAAGTATATGATCTTCGGCAACGTGCTGCGCAACAATTGCTATCCTATCTCGGTCAGTTCGGAGCGTATCTTCCAGGCTATCGCTATCGCACGATACGCCAAGGAGATCGGAGCTGACGCCATCGCACACGGATCTACGGGAGCCGGCAACGACCAAATACGGTTCGACATGACTTTCCTTGTCATGGCACCCGGCGTGAAGATCATCACGCTCACCCGTGACCACGCTCTCTCACGAAAGGAGGAGGTCGACTACCTCAACGAGCACGGATTCTTCGCTGACTTCACCAAACTGAAGTATTCCTACAACGTGGGCATCTGGGGCACAAGCATCTGCGGAGGCGAGCTTCTCGACCCCACACAGGGACTGCCCGAGGAGGCTTTTCTCAAGCATGTCACCGCCAAAGAGCCGGAAGCCGAACTGCGCATCACGTTCAAGGAGGGCGAGATTGCAGCTGTCAATGGCAAAGAGTATGCCGACAAGGTAGAGGCTATTCAGGCGATCGAGGCCATCGGTGCCAGCTATGCCATCGGTCGTGACTGCAATGTGGGCGACACCATCATTGGCATCAAGGGACGCGTAGGCTTTGAGGCCGCCGCACCCAAACTGATCATTGAGGCACACCGGCTGCTCGAGAAGTCGACACTCTCGAAATGGCAACAGTACTGGAAGGATCAGATCGGAAACTGGTACGGCATGTTCCTGCACGAAAGCCAGTATCTCGAGCCTGTCATGCCCGACATGGAGGCTTTTCTCACCAGCAGCCAGCGTCACGTCAATGGCACTGCCATACTGAAACTGCGTCCCTACAGCTTCGAGACCGTAGGCGTTGACTCGCCCGACGACCTCACCAAGTCGAAACTCGGCGAATACGGCGAGATGCAGCACGGATGGACAGCCGACGATGCCAAGGGATTCATCAAAGTGCTCTCTACACCGCTGCGCGCTTACTACGGCATGCATCCGGGAGAGAGAGAGTAAAAGGAGGAAAGATCATGATAAGAATAGGTATACTTGGCGGGGCCGGCTATACGGCAGGAGAGCTCATCCGCCTGCTCATCAACCATCCCGAGGCGGAGCTCGTCTTCGTCAACAGCGAGAGCAACGCCGGAAACCTCATCACCGACGTGCACGAGGGACTCTACGGCGATACTGATCTTCGCTTTACCAGCGAGATGCCCTTCGACGATGTCGACGTGCTCTTCTTCTGCTTCGGCCACGGCAAGAGCGAGCGATTCCTCGCTGAGCACAACGTGCCCGTCAAGGTGAAGATCATCGATCTGGCACAGGATTTCCGTCTTGCGCCAACCAACGGACTTCCCGCTGACGATGTCGCCGCCACCAAGCCTACACCGGCTGTGCATGACTTCGTCTATGGCCTGCCTGAGATCAACCGCGAACATATACGCGCGGCTCGACATATCGCCAACCCCGGTTGCTTTGCCACGTGCATCCAGCTCGGCTTGCTGCCTGCTGCCAAGATGGGGCTTATTAACTCGGAGGTTAGCGTCAACGCCATCACGGGCAGTACGGGAGCCGGCGTAAAGCCCGGTGCTACCACCCATTTCTCGTGGCGCAACAACAATCTGAGCATCTACAAGGCTTTCACTCACCAGCATATTCCCGAGATTCGACAAAGCATCTGTCAGGTACAAGGACATCTCGACTCTGACATCGACTTCATCCCCTACCGGGGTGACTTCGCCCGCGGCATCTTTGCCACTGAGGTCATCCGTACTGACAAGGACGCAGAGACAATCGTTCAAGGTTACAAGGATTTCTACAAAGAGGAACCCTTTACACACTATATCGACAAGCCGCTCGACCTGAAGCAGGTGGTCAACACCAACAAGGCACTCGTCCACTGCGACATCATCGACGGCAAGCTTCTCGTCACCTCCTGCATCGACAACCTGCTTAAAGGTGCTGTCGGACAGGCGGTGGAGAATATGAATCTGATGTTTGGCCTCGATGAGACCACAGGACTGAGGCTTAAGCCATCGGCTTTCTAACTATATATAATCAATCACATGAAACTATTCGACGTTTATCCATTATATGATGTCAACATTGTCAAGGGCAAAGGCGTCCATGTATGGGACGACAAAGGCCAGGAGTACCTCGACCTCTATGGTGGCCATGCTGTCATCAGCATCGGACATTGCCATCCTCACTATGTCGACATGCTCACCAAGCAACTCAACCAGCTTGGTTTCTACTCCAACAGTGTCATCAACATGCTCCAGCGTCAGCTTGCCGAGCGGCTGGGCAAGGTCTGCGGCTACGACGACTATCAGCTCTTTCTGATCAACAGCGGAGCCGAGGCCAACGAGAATGCGCTGAAACTTGCCAGTTTCCACAATGGCCGTACACGTGTGCTCTCTGCCGAGAAGGCTTTCCATGGACGTACCTCACTGGCCGTGGAGGTGACGGGTAATCCGAAGATAGTAGCGCCTATCAACGACAATGGGCATGTGACCTTCCTGCCCTACAACGATTTGGAAGCTTGGGAGCGCGAGCTTGCCAAGGGCGATGTGTGCGCCTGCATACTGGAATGCATCCAAGGAGTGGGCGGATGCAATGTCGCCACCAAGGAATTTGCGCAGGGACTCGCCAAAGCCTGCAAGAAATATGGTGCTGTGCTCATCTGCGATGAGATACAGTGTGGCTACGGACGGTCGGGAAAGTTCTTTGCCCATCAGTGGCTCGGCATACGTCCCGACCTCATCACCGTCGCCAAGGGTATCGGAAATGGATTCCCCATGGCTGCCGTGCTCATCTCACCGGAGTTCCAGCCCGTCTACGGACAGTTAGGCACTACATTTGGCGGTAACCATCTGGCATGTACCGCAGCCTTAGCCGTGCTCGATGTCTTCGAGCAGGAACATCTCGTTGACAACGCACATGAAGTGGGTGAATATTTCATCAGCGAACTGAAAGAACTCCAAAAGACCGAGACACACATCAAAGAGGTGCGCGGACGCGGACTGATGATTGGCTTGGTACTCGACGTGCCGCAGAAAGACGTGCGCCAAAAGCTCATCTATGAACAGCATGTCTTCACGGGTGCTGCCGGCACCGACGTACTGCGCATCCTTCCGCCTCTTTGCCTGACCAAGGCCGATGCCGACGACTTCATCTATCGTCTCAAGCGCGTCTTCGCCGGCATGTAGGAAATCTGTTAGATAGTACTATATATAATAAGGTATACCATTAATATTATGAGAATCGCAGTAATTGGAGCCGGTGAGATGGGTGGAGCCTTTGCCACCGGCTTGTTGAAGACCGACTTGTTCAAGCCCGAGGACATCACAGTGGCCAATCCTCATGAAGGCAAACTCAAACCGTTTGCCGAGCAGGGCACCAGCGTGACCACCGACAACAAAGTGGCGGCCGCCGTGGCCGACATCGTCGTGCTCGCCGTGAAGCCTAAGGTGGTGAAGGGCGTCATCGACGAGATCAAAGAGGAACTCGACTACAGCAAGCAGACCATCGTGAACATGGCAGCCAGCATCAAGCTCGATCAGCTTGAGGCATGGCTTATCAGCGGTGGCGACGTGCCGGCTATCTGTCAGGCTATCCCCAACATCGGCATCGCTCACCGGCAGTCGATGACTTTCCTCTCTCCCAACGACAAGGCTACCGCAAGCCCGAAGCCGGTTCTCGACATCTTCAACGCTTTGGGCAAGACCATGGTCGTCGACGAGGATCTCTTGGGAGCTGGAACGGCAATGGCAGGATGCGGCATTGCCTACGTACTGCGTTTCATCCGGGCAGCTTCCGAGGCCGGCGTGGAACTGGGCTTCAAGGCTGATGATGCCAAGAACATTATACTGCAAACCATCAAAGGCGCTGGCTCGTTGCTTGCTGGCGGCTGTCATCCCGAGGCTGAGATCGACAAGGTGACCACGCCCGGCGGCATGACCATTAAAGGGCTGAACACGCTTGAGGCCAATGGCTTCACCCATGCCGTGATAGAAGGCTTCAAGGGTAGTTTGAAATAACAACCAATGAAAAGAATAGTAGTGAAAGTGGGCAGCAACGTGCTCACACGAGATGACGGCAAACTCGACGTGACGAGGATGTCGGCCATCGTCGACCAGATCGTATGGCTAAGGCACCACGACTACGAGGTCATCCTCGTGTCATCGGGTGCCATGGCTTGCGGGCGCAATGAGATTGACGTAGAGCACAAGCTCGACAGCGTAGAGCAGCGACAACTCTTCTCTGCGCTCGGGCAAGTGAAACTCGTAGGACTCTACTACGACCTTTTCCGTGAGTATGGTTGCCATGTGGGTCAGGTGCTCACGATGAAAGAGAGCTTCTCCACACGCGGCCAGTATCTCAACCAACGCGCATGTATGCAGGTGATGCTTGAAAACGGTGTCATTCCCATTGTCAATGAAAACGACACGGTGAGTGTCACCGAACTGATGTTCACCGACAACGACGAGCTTTCGGGGCTCATCGCCTCCATGCTGGATTGCGACACGCTTGTCATCCTGAGTAACGTCGACGGCATCTACAACGGAGATCCGAAGGAACCCGGCACGCGCGTCATACCAATGGTCAACTACGACCGCGATTTGGGAGAATATATTATCAATCAAAAGAGTGGCTTCGGACGTGGCGGAATGGTCACTAAAGCGCATATTGCAGGCAAAGTGGCAGACGAAGGCATCAAGGTTATCATCGCCAACGGAAAGACAGACAACATCCTCATCGACTTGGCCCAGCATCCGCAACAGACCATGCACACTGAGTTCCGGCCCAACCCCAATCCCACGTCTACCGTGAAAAAGTGGATTGCACACAGCGAGAGCTTCGCCAAAGGTGTCGTCTACGTCAATGCCAAGGCTGCCGAAGCCCTGCGTGGCAAGCAAGCCGTGAGCCTGTTGCTTGTCGGAGTGACAAAGATTGAGGGAGATTTCGAGGAGGGCGATATCGTGAGCATCGTTGATGAGCAAAAAAACCTTGTTGCCGTCGGACGCAGTGCTTACAATGCGAATGAAGCACGCGACAACATTGGAAAGCACGAAGTACGTCCACTTGTGCACTACGATTATATGTATATGGAGTGAAGCAACATATATGTGGAGATTGAAAGTACCTATATATAATAGATAGAAATCTCCTATATATAATAAGGAGTAAAACACTATGTTAGAAGATATATTCCACCGAGTCAAGCTGGCCAGCAAGTCTCTGTCCAATATGGATGAAGCACTGCGCAACCGTCTGCTGTGTCTCGTGGCCGATGCTATAGAGAAAGAAACTGAGACTTTACTGGCTGCCAACCGTGAAGATTTGGCGGCAATAGACAAGAGCAATCCCATGTATGACCGTTTGCAGCTGACACCCGCACGCCTGAAAGAGATTGCTGACAACATGCGCCATGTAGCCACGCTGCCCTCACCCTTGGGCAAAGTGCTCAAGCACAAGACACTGCCCAACGGGCTGGATCTTCGACGCGTGAGCGTGCCTTTCGGTGTCATTGGCGTGGTCTATGAGGCCCGTCCCAATGTCACCTTCGACGTCTTTGCCCTTTGTCTGAAAAGTGGCAACGCCAGCATCTTGAAGTGTGGTAAGGATGCCTTTCGCTCCTGTCAGGCTGGAGTAGACCTCATCCACCGGGTACTGGAGTCGGTGCATGTCAGTCCCGACATCGTGGCCCTGCTGCCTGCTACCCACGAGGCAACAGCAGCATTGCTCCAGGCTGTCGGCTATGTCGACCTCTGTATACCCCGTGGCGGCAAGCGGCTCATCAGCTTTGTACGCGACACGGCAAAGGTTCCGGTCATCGAGACGGGGGCTGGCGTCGTGCACTGCTATTTCGACAAGCGGGGCGACGTGGCCATGGGACAACGCATCATTGACAATGCCAAAACGCGCCGCTGCTCGGTATGCAATACCCTCGACTGTCTGATCATCCATTCCTCACGGCTGAGCGATCTGCCACAACTGGTTAAGCCCTTAGCTGATAAGTCGGTGAAGCTACATGCCGACCCGCGTGCTTATGCTGCCCTGCAAGGACGCTATCCCGCCGACCTGCTCGTTCCTGTTGCTGACGATGACGAGTGGAACACAGAGTGGCTGAGCATGCAGATGGGCATAAAGACTGTCGACTCCATTGACGAAGCGCTTGAGCATATCGACACCTATGGCAGCGGACACAGCGAGAGCATCGTCACAGACGACCGAGCTGCCGCCCGGCATTTCCAGCAAGCTGTCGACGCTGCATGCGTCTATGTCAATGCACCAACAAGCTTCACCGACGGCGCACAGTTCGGCCTTGGTGCCGAGATAGGCATCAGCACGCAGAAACTGGGAGCCCGCGGCCCTATGGCACTGGAAGAGATGACCACCTACAAGTGGCTTATCAATGGCAACGGACAGGTGCGGCCCTAACGGCTAACACTGTCCCGGCCATCCTGTCCCCCGTTCTCCTTTCCTTATATAATACATCACGCATGTCGTTCTGCAAGCAGCGGCTGTGCCGTTGCCCATAATTTTTTATTTATGAAAACATTCTTCAACGTACAAGACCTTGGCCCCTTGCAGGCCGCTCTGAAAGAAGCCGAAGAGGTAAAAGCCAACCGCTTCGCCTATCAGCAGTTGGGCAAGAACAAAACACTGCTGATGATTTTCTTCAATAACTCCTTGCGCACGCGCCTCTCCACACAGAAGGCTGCCATGAACCTCGGCATGAATGTCATCGTACTCGATGTCAATGCCGGTGCATGGAAACTTGAGACTGAGCGAGGTGTCATCATGGACGGCGACAAAAGCGAGCATCTCCTGGAAGCTATCCCCGTGATGGGCTGCTATTGCGACATCATCGCTGTACGCTCTTTTGCCGGACTCAGTGACCGTGACTACGACTACGCCGAGACCATTGTCGGCCAATTCGTGAAGTATTCCGGGCGTCCTGTAGTAGCCATGGAGACCGCCACTGTGCATCCGCTTCAAGCCTTTGCCGACCTGATCACCATCCATGAGAAGTGGACTGAACTCAACGCCAACCCATCCAACCAACCCTCGCATAAGCGTCCAAAGGTGGTCCTTACCTGGGCTCCTCACTGCCGTGCCCTACCACAGGCCGTTCCCAACTCGTTTGCCCAATGGATGAATGCCGCTGACGTAGACTTTGTTGTCACCCAGCCCGAAGGCTACGAGCTTGACCCAAAATTTGTTGGTGACGCTCGAGTAGAGTACGATCAACACAAAGCGTTGGAGGACGCTGACTTTGTCTATGCCAAGAATTGGAGTTGTCCAGGCGTAAAGAACAAGGACGACTATGGAAAGATACTGTCAAAAGACGCCAGTTGGACCATCGACACCGAGCACATGAGCTGGACCAACGACGGTTACTTCATGCACTGTCTGCCCGTACGCCGTGGGCTCATCGTCACCGACGACGTCATCGAGAGTCCTCACAGTCTCGTCATCCCAGAGGCTGCCAACCGTGAGATCTCCGCAGAGGTGGTGCTCAAACGTGTATTGGAAACACTCTAATAATACTATTATTATAAGGAGAGTACACATCGTTGTACTCTCCTTTTTTGCTATCTGTCTACAGAACGCTATGAAACAAGGATTCTATCTTGCTGAACTGTACAACATAGTATCAATGTTGGACAATAAAATACAATAGGTCTATCTTGACTTTTACAACTTATTCACTTTGATAAAAAAGTATCAATAATAGCAAAGATAATATTACGTATTTACATGAGAAAGCCGTATCTTTGCGATTGAAAACCGACGAGAGAACCTAAGGAACACTATAAAACCAACCTGATTGTGTTACCTTTGGTGTCAACTATAACAACAATCGAAGTCAAAATAATTAAGAACCAATTATCCATTATGCAAGAATCACCCTGAAAAAGAACCATCCTATTGCCGGACAATAGGACAAGCAAGCGATCGTAGTCAATACTATCGCGCTCAAGAACCCAATCATCATCAAAGAAAAAACCTAGAACGAAGTAGTATGAATTTTAATCTTAACAAAACCATGCTGTTGATGGGTGCCTGCACTGCTTTGGGACTTGCCTATAGTCCCTGTGTACATGCAGCCTCACCAAGCCTAATGGCGCAAGCTGTGCAGCAGGCAAAGAAAGTCACCGGACATGTCGTTGACGTAGATGGCCCTGTCATCGGTGCCAGTGTTGTGGAGAAGGGTAATCCTAAGAACGGTGCTGTCACTGACCTTGATGGCAACTTCACGCTAAACGTCAAGCCCGGTGCCACACTTGTCGTTTCTTACATAGGCTATAAAACACAGGAGGTTGCCGTGGGTAACCAATCCAACCTTGCCATCACTATGAAGGTCGACGACAAGACTCTTGAGGATGTTGTCGTCGTCGGTTATGGTGTGCAGAAGAAGAAACTCGTCACCGGCGCCACTGTAGAGGTCAAGGGTGAAGATATCGAAAAGATGAATACCACTCAGGTGCTCGGTGCTTTGCAGAGCAAAACTCCGGGTGTGAACATTACGGCCGTTTCCGGTCAGCCTGGTGATGGTTTCAAAGTAGCAGTGCGTGGTGCTGGTACCAACAGTGATACCAAGCCTATCTATGTTATTGATGGAGTAGCTGGCGGCGACATCAATAACCTCAATCCTGCCGACATCGAACGCATTGATGTGTTGAAGGACGCAGCATCTGCAGCCATCTATGGTGCCAACGGTGCTAATGGCGTGATCCTTATCACTACCAAGCAAGGTAAAGCTGGCAAGATTTCCGTCAGCTATGATGGCAACATCGGCTGGCAGAACATGTATCGCATCCCTAAACTCTTGAACGCTAAGCAGTACATGCAGGTGCAGGACATGGTATCAATGAACAATGGCGGATCAGCTTATGACTGGTCAAAGTATATCGATGCAGACCTGCTGAAAGCTTATCAGGATGGTTCAAATTCTGGTACTGACTGGTTAGACATTCTGCGTAACAAGAATGCTATCACCACCAATCATGACATCAACATCACCGGTGGTTCCGACCGTAGTAGATTCTCTACAGGTGTTGGTTATCAGTATCAGGACGGTATCCTCGGCGGCGACTATGCAAAGTCCGATTTCCGTCGTTTCACCATCCGCTTGAACTCAGAGCATGTCCTCTACCGCAACGACAAAGGACTGGACGTGGTGAAGTTCGGCGAAAACCTCTACTTCCAGCATCGTGAGAAGCAAGGTATCCAGATTGGCAACCAGTACAGCAATGTGCTTTCTACCGCTTTGCGTGCCAATCCTTGCGTACCTGTTTATGACAAGGATGGCAACTATTTTGACTCTGACGACTTGAAGAAATCCGGTACCGAGGGCTGGATGAACTATAACTCCTATACCCTCAACCCAATCTATCAGTTGGTCAACAGTCAGAGCGCCAACAATAAGAGCCGCAACTTCACGCTCAATGCTATCGGCTATATTGAAGTTCAGCCTATCAAGGGACTCACTTATCGTGGGCAGGTCAACTACAGTCAGAACTCTTACTCCTATCGTTACTTCCTACCTATCTACAGTGCTAACACTACCAACAAGGATGGCTTCCGCACAACGGATGAGACCAACCAACAGATGGGTCTTGGCTGGACATGGAGTATGACCCACACGCTGAACTATAAGTTTGCTTTGAACAATCATCATTTCGATGCTCTTGTCGGTACCGAGTACTATCAGACACGTCCGGGTATGGGTGAGAGTCTGACAGGTATGGCTACCAGCAGCATCTATGGTGACTTCAAGCATGGCTATCTCTCGCTGACCAAAGACCGTAACGGTGGTGCCACTGTCACTGGTACTCCTTATACTGACGAGACAGCAAACTCTTACTTCGGCCGTATCAACTACGACTACAACGAGACTTATATGTTCAGTGCCATTCTCCGTGCTGATGGTTCATCCCGTTTCGCCGACGGACACCGATGGGGCTACTTCCCCTCTTTCTCAGCCGGTTGGGTGATCAGCAACGAGAAATTCATGCAACCCACAGCTTCTTGGCTTGACTTCTTGAAGTTCCGTGCCGGCTGGGGTCAGAATGGTAATAAGAATATTGGCGATGCCTTTGGCTATCTGGCTACATTCTCTTATGGAGATTACGGCAACTACTCCTTCGGAAACACCAAGGAGAATTCTACTCAGGGTGCTTATTTGAGCCGTCTTTCCAATGATGATCTTAAATGGGAAACTTCTGAGCAGACCGACCTCGGTATCGATGCCCGCTTCCTGAATGGTCGCTTGGGCGCTACGATGGACTGGTACTACAAGAAGACGAAGGATCTGCTCGTACAGGTTCAGGTTCCAGGAACCTCTGGCTTCTCTACGCAGTGGCAGAACGCCGGTACCGTACGTAATACCGGTTTTGAAATCGCACTTAACTGGAACGACAAGATTGGCCGCGACTTCAACTATGGCGTGAACTGGAACATGGCCTACAACAGCAACAAGGTTACCAAGATCAACAATGCCAACCATTACAATGAAGGCGGTAATGACTTGCTTGCTCAGAACACAGGTATCATGGCACGTATGGAGGAAGGACACCCAATTGGCTACTTCTATGGCTACAAGACCGAGGGCGTGATGCAGAATGCAGCCGACATTCAGGCTTATCTCGACAAGAACTGTGGCGGCAACGCTGCCAACTCATTGCAGGGAACAGACATCAAGCCGGGTGATCTGAAATTTGTGGATGTCAACCACGATGGTAAGATCGATGCCAACGACAAGACTGAGCTTGGCGATCCTAACCCCGATGTGACCATGGGCTTTGGCTTCAACATTGGCTACAAGGGCTTCGACTTGAGTGCTACAGCATATGGTGCTTTCGGGCAGCAAGTGATGCGCTCTTGGCGTAAGTTCACCGATGGTCAGTATGAGAACTATACCACAGAGGTATACAAGTACTGGCATGGTGAGGGCACTTCCAACAAATATCCTCGCCTGGCTCCGGGCAACACAGGTCCAAACTGGCAACAAATCTCTGACATCTATTGCGAGAACGCCAGCTACCTGCGTTTGCAGAATCTCACCGTTGGCTATGACTTCAAGAGCATTTGGAAGAGCTGTCCGTTTGAGCAGTTGCGCCTCTACTTCACTGCTCAGAATCTGTTCACCATTACCGGTTACGACGGTATGGATCCAGAGAACGGTATGGCTCTCAACAGCAGCGAGCCTTGGGTGACCGGTGTGGATGTCGGCAATTATCCTTCACCGCGAACATACCTGATTGGTGTCAATATTAAATTCTAAAACCAGAAACAATGAACAAGCTATTATATTTATTGTCAGCAGCCACGGTAAGTCTCACGCTGGCATCCTGCTCTTTGGATGCTGACGACATTACCGAAGCTACCACCGACAAGTTCCCTACAACGGAAGAGGACGCAACAGCCTCGCTTGCCGGCGTATATAATAATCTAAACCAGGTGGCCGCCACACCACAGGAGTCATTCCTCTATGTTTCCATGCTGGCCAGTGACGACAACCTCGGTGGTGGTGGTACCAACGATAAGCTCATGCAGGCTGAGGACTTGCTCTGCAATTATAGCCAGAACATGACCGAGCAGTTCTACAAGGATCGCTATCAGGGCATTTCCCGTGCCAATATCTTGATAGAGGCTCTGCCGAAGATCACTTCTCTGTCTGATGATGTGCGCAACACCGATTTGGGCGAAGCTCTCTTCCTTCGTGCTTTCTACCACTACGAGCTTGCCTCCATGTATGGCAACGTGCCCTTGATGACATCGGCAACAGGTAAAGTAGTGAAGCAGGGTGACGTGAAGACCCTCTGGGGACAGATCCTTCAGGACTTTTACCAGGCCACACAGTTGCTGCCCGCAAAGCGCCGCAACGACGGACATGTGGACAAGTACACTGCAGAAGGTATGCTGGCACGCGCCTGGTTGTTCTACACTGGTATGTACTGCAACGGCACAGAATTGAAGGATTTGGTCAGCACCACGTACAACCCTCTTACAGAAGTTGATCTTCCCGATGGCACCAAGCTGACGAAGAAGATGGTTTCAGACCTCGTCGATGACTGTGTCAACAAATCTGGCTACTCTCTTGTTTCTGACTATCGTAACCTCTGGGCTTATACCAACCGCTGTACAGTGGAAGACTATGACTACACCAAAGGTAAGGGCTTGAAATGGGTAGAGAACGACCAGACTCAGGCAAACGACAGCAATCCGGAGTCTATGTTCGCCATCAAGTTCAACAAACTTGCTTCTTGGAGCACGACCATCGGCTATGCCAATGGTTACGCACTTCACTTCGGTATGCGTGGCGGCCAGGACTACGCTAATACGTTCCCCTTCGGCCAAGGCTGGGGTGCAGGTCCTGTAGCTCCCAATCTTGTAAAGGAGTGGAAAGCTGACGAGCCCAACGATATGCGTCTAGAAGCTTCTATCCAGGATGTCAACAAGCTGCCGGCTTACAAGAAAGGCGGTTGGGCTGACTTCGTTCAGGAGACCGACTATTACGAGAAGAAGATTTCTCCTATTTCTGCCAAGGACGGCAACAAGTATGTATGCTGCTTCGAGGATTTGATGTATGGTGACAAGGGCGGACTCAGTGGCGGCTATGGCAACAACATGCAACTCGATAACATCCATGACCTTGTACTTCTGCGCTTCGCTGACGTGCTGCTCATGCAGAGCGAGTTGGAAGAGAACGTAAGTGGTATCAACAAAGTGCGTGCTCGTGCCGGACTGGCTCCTATTGCATCATACTCTCTCAAAGCTCTTCAAAACGAACGTCGTCATGAGCTCGCTTTCGAAGGTGTACGTTGGAATGACATCCGTCGCTGGCATATCGCCGCTCAGGCTTTGGAGGCACAGAACAACCAGCCTGTCTACTATTGTGGCAAGGAGGCCAAGAACACAGCTCACAATGGTGGCTATGCAGCCCGCTACAATGCTACAGCAGGATTCTTCAAGATGCCTGAGAACCAGATCTCCTTGGGTGGCGTAGAACAAAACCCAGGCTGGGACAACAGTTCCGAATACCAGGGCTGGTAAACGCTTTGTTTCACTTTAAAAGAACATTGACATGAAAAAGATATTTTTTGCAATGCCTCTGCTGGCCTTGGCATTAGCTTCCTGTGATCCTTCTGATATTGAAGGTGGATCTGAGTGGAGAGATGTCGCCGCTGACCAGCTTAAGGTAAGTGCCACACCCGTTCAAGTGGACGGAAAGAACTCCAACCAAATACATGTGGTCTGCAATTCCCCGACCAATGTGGCTTGGCAGGCAGACCAGTTGATAGAGAAAACTACTAACACTGTTTCTGCTGATGCTACCATCTATTTCACCAAGTTGGGACAAAACACAGTAAAGTGCCTGACAACCAATGATGGCGGTACTCCCGAGGAGAAAGACCTTACGGTACAAGTAGATACCATCACTTACCTCACCGATGATCTGAAGAATCGCCTTTGCGTCGGTCAGACGGGTGGTGCCGATCACTTTGGCGTAGGCTTTAACAAAGCCCTTATCAAAGTAGAGCAAGACAAGGATGCTCAAGGCCTACCGGGCAACAAGCTGAATATTGTCAGCAATGTCAACCCTGTGCTCTGCACGTTTAAGTGGGGAACCACAACGCTTGACAAGAACATCGGTTCGCTGACTGTCTATGACATGGGCAAGCCTTTGAAGCTTTCTGTGGATATCATGGATGCAGCAGGCAACACGAAAACTATCGATCTCGGTGAATACACAGCTCAGGCTTACACCGAAGCACCTGCTGAGATTAAGCTGATCACCGGTTGCGATCCTAAGGATCCAACGACAGCCAATGCTACCAAGACATGGGTGCTCGCAGCTGGCAACAACTGGGGTAATGGCGCAAGCACTGATGCTGCCGGGAGCTGGTGGACTACTGATGTCACTGGTCAGGGTGGTTCTTACGGCGAGATGACCTTCTCTTGGAAGGACGGTACGCTGACAACAACCATCTATGATGAGTCCAACCAACGCGGTGACAAGAGTGGAACTGGTACATTTAAGCTTGACTTCTCTGCACGCAACACCAGTACGAATGTTATCTGTAACCTCATCACAAGTGGTTCTGGCAACATTGTCTTTCCATACATTATCAATGAGAATTACAAGGAGGGCCATAACTTCGAGATTACCAAGGTCACAGATGAAGATCTATACATCCGTGCCCAGCATACGACACCAAGTGGAGAGGGTACATTCTGGCACTTCGTTGTTAAGAAATAGGTTTCTTTAAATTGTCTATTCAAGCATGCGCCATGAGTCTGTCCAAACAGGCTCTTGGCGCTGCTTTCTTCATTTATCATTTGTATCAACTACCTTTTTTATGTGGTCGTTCATTCATAAGCATCTGCAAGGCTTCCTTTCCCTGCTCTTTGCCGTCGCCGTAGCGCTCTTTTGGGCCTTCCCTTACCGCTGCGCACTCAGCTACCAAGAGCAGTATCAGCTGTTTCTCTTCACCCCGTCCTACTTCACCGAGCGCATCAGCGTGCCGGGTGGACTGGCTGACTATGTGGCCGAGTTCATCACACAGTTCTATTATGTCTATGCGTTAGGTGCTATTCTCCTTGCTCTTGTTTTCTTTTGTCTGCAACGACTCACGTGGGTGCTGATGCGCCGCAGCGGCGTGTCGCCATCGTGGTATCTGCTGAGCTTCATCCCCGCCATTTCCCTTTGGGCGCTCATGGGCAACGAGAACGTGCTGCTCTCCTTTGCCATTGCCTTGCTCGGCATGGAAGAGCTCATGCTCCACTATATCATCGTGCGTGACCATAGCCGTGGGTGGGTGGCACCGACCGTCTATCTGCTCATCGCCATCCCCTTGGGTTACTGGCTGGTGGGACCGGTCGCAATCGGATTAGCATTGGCAACCGGGTTCCACAGATCCTCCTCCACTCTCTCAAAGAGAGAGGGAATGAGCAATTCACAAACACGCCCACACGCCTCCTCTACAAGCATTAGCCCGACACAAGTCCAATCCTTTGCCGAGAACAAGGCGGCGCACAAGCCGTTGGTGACGCCATTGGGATGGATGCTGCTGAGCGTTCTCTACTTCGTAGCCATTGTCTGGTTGGGCGGACACTTCCTGCAATATCCCTATTATAAGCTTTTTGGTGGCATCAACTACTTCCGCTATCCCGGCATCATCCCTGCCTCGCAATGGATCGTGGCAGCATTGTTTGCCCTGTTGCCCCTCGCAGCTTCCTACCTGCCACGTTTGGAGGGAAAGAAAGCCATGCGCACCGAAATAGCTCAGATTGTCGTCGTCGTGCTTGCCGCCGTGCCTCTGCTGCGCCTCAGCTTCGACGGTGCCACCTATGAGCTCATCGACTACGACTATCTCGTGCGCACCCACCAGTGGCAGCGCATCATAGAGAAAGCCGAGAAGCGGCAGCCCTCTTCACCGATGAGCGTGAGTTGTGTCAACCTCGCCCTTGCTATGCAGGGCCAGCTCTGCGACCGTCTCTTCGAATTCTATCAGAATGGTGCTGAGGGCCTTTTTCCCACATTCACCCGCGACATGACCTCTCCGCTTCCCACAGCCGAGGTGTTTTATCAGTTGGGCATGGTCAACGATGCCGAGCGCTACACCTTTGAGGCTCAGGAAGCCATCCCCAACTATCGCAAGAGCGGACGCCTGACGCGCCGCATCGCCCAGTGCGAGATCATCAACGGCAACTATGGCGTGGCTGCCAAATACCTGCGCATGCTTGAGAACAGTCTGTTCTATCGCCAGTGGGCCAAGAGCCAGGAGCGTTTCCTCTACAACAGTGCCACTGTCAAAGCCGACCCGGAGTACGGCCGTCTGCGCGACATCCGCATCAAACATCACGACTATCTCTTCAGCGATCAGGAGATGGATCAGATGCTCGGCCTGTTGCTCGTCGACAACAAGAAGTACGACAACCGCATGGCCTACGAGTATCTCATCGCCTACGAACTGCTCCAGCGTGACCTGGACCGCTTCATGCAGTACTATCCCCTGGGGCGCTTCGTGCAGTTCGACCATATCCCATACGCTATTCAGCAGGTGCTCATCGGCTCGTGGCTGCAACGCCACAACACGCTGCAGGGCATGCCCTACAGTGTAGACCGCCAGAATGTCGACGCCACGGTGGCTTTCATCCGTGCTTATACGGCCAACCGCAACGATCCAGCTCTCAACCGGCCGCCTCTCGCCTACAACGCTTGGCACTATCTGCTCATGGGCGGCAACACCAAGAAGAAGAGCAAGGAGAAGATGCAGACCATCTATTGATAACCTTTTAGAACAACACAGAAATGAAGAAAATAAGTTTCATTATCGCCTCATCACTTGTAGCGGTCGTCTGTCTTAGCCTCGGACTGTTGACCTCGTGCAGTAGCAAACCCTCCAACGCTACACCAGTCAACGCTCTGCCAAGGATTTTTCCTGACTATGCCGGTACAACCATCCCCGTGGACATCGCACCCCTCGACTTCAGCGCAGTGGGCAGGGATGCCGAGGCCATGTACGTCGTGGTGAAAGGTTCGAAGCGTGGCAAGATGGAAGCCAGCGGCGACTATGCCGACTTCGACGTTGATGAGTGGCACCGTCTCACCGAAGCCAACAAGGGCGGAAAGCTTGTGTTCTCGGTATACATCAAGCGCGGCGGCGAGTGGAAGCAATATCGCGACTTCACGGTCAATGTCTCCTCTGACCCGCTCGGCGAGTGGGGACTCACCTACCGCCTTATTCCTCCCGGCTACGAAGTCTATGGCAAGATGGGACTCTACCAGCGCAACCTGAGCAACTTCGACGAGCAGGCCATCCTCGTCAACACTGCCGTGCCCGGTGCTTGCCTCAATTGTCATACAAGCAACCAAACATCGCCCGAACAGTTCACCTTCCACATCCGTGGTGCCAACGGCGGCACGCTCATCTCGCAGCACGGACGCGTGGAAATCCTTAAAGCCAAAAACGACTCGCTCAAAGGCTCGATGGTCTATCCCTATTGGCACCCGTCAGGGCAGTGGGTTGCCTATAGCACCAACCAGACTCATCAGAGCTTCCATGCCGTCCGCAGCGAGCGCATCGAAGTCTTTGACCAAGCCTCCGACGTGCTCATCTATCATCCCGCCACTCATCAGATCGTGCTCAACCCAGCAGTGATGACGAAAGACCACTACGAAAACTACCCGGTGTTCTCGCCCGACGGACGCACGCTCTACTTTGTCTCCTCTACGGCATGGGACATCCCGGCACACTATAAAGACATCAAGTACAACATCTGTCGCGTGGGCTTTGACCCGAAGACCGGACGCACCGTCGGCAAGGTCGACACCATTTTCAACGCCCGTCTGATGGGAAAGAGTGCCAACCATCCGCGCCCATCCTACGACGGCCGCTTCCTGCTCTTCACGCTGAGCGACTATGGCTGCTTCCCCATCTGGCACAAGGAGGCCGACCAGTGGCTGCTCGACTTGCGCACGATGAAAGTCCGTCCGCTCACAGAAATCAACAGCAGCAATACCGACTCGTGGCATAACTGGAGCCGCAACAGCCATTGGATCGTCTTCACCTCACGACGCATCAACGGCTACTATACCCAGCTCTATCTGGCTCACGTCGACAGCCGCGGACGCATGGGCAAGCCTTTCCTGCTGCCTCAGCGCAATCCCTGGCTCTACTACGACCGTCAGCTCAACAGCTACAACACGCCCGACTTCACCCTCCGCCCCGTCCGTCTCAACGCCCGTAAGGCTGCCGATGGCATCCGCAGCGAGCAGCGCGTGGCGACGGAAATCAAGTGATCTCTGTCCTTAAAAAGGAGAAAGTTCAGCCATTCGGGGGTTAGGACGGCCATAAAAGCCGTCCCTACACCAAACCATCAATACCTATTCGAGTGCATGGATAGCAAGGTAGGGACGGGCTTCATGCCTGTCCTAACCCCTTAAACATCATCAAAACATTTCACAAAAGACCTTTCTCCGAGCCTTGCATTCTAGAGAAGAGAAATAGCAACAAGAGGGCTCTTTCCGTCAAAAAACGACACGACAGGTGTGAAAAAAGAGGTTTCTCACTATCAAAACAGTGGTTTTACATGGTCAGGAAGGTAGTTTTACACGGTCATCTCGGTTGTTTTACCTTGTCAAAGTCCTTTTCTGAGCAAAAATTCTCTAGAGAATTTTTGCTCAGAAAAGGACTTTTGTTATTCGCCCCTTGGCTTTGTCTATTACCAAAAAGCAAATAATATCATAACAGTCTTATTACCAGCGGATTACAAAAACATGCCGATTTTTCGCGAAATTGAGAGCAAAGTGACCTCTCGTGCAGAAAATCACCAAAATAAGGGCTGTTTTTTGTCAGTTTTCTAAACAAGTACAAACGTTATAGCATAGCCAACTCTTCTGCTGCAATTGGTTTTTTGACGATTTAGCCATCGGCTGGCAAAATGATGTGGCGATAATAGTCAGAATATAGAGAAGCAATACTATTCGTGCCGAAAACGTGATAATTGGCACAGAAACTCGTGCCGAAAATATGAAGGAAAGCGGAAAACTCGTACCGAAAATGTGATGAACAACACTGAAACTCGTGCCGAAAATGTGATAAATATGATTAAAACTCGTGCCGAAAACGTGATGATTAGCTTTCTTTGCGTATCTTTGCAAGGTAGAAAACATACAGAAAGAAAGTATATGGAGCGACTGTTAATGGAAGAATTAAAGGTCTGGAAGGACCGGACTGACCGTAAGCCACTGATATTGCGTGGTGCCAGACAGGTCGGCAAAACATGGTTGCTGAAGGACTTTGGCAAGAAGGCATTTGACGATGTCTGCTATATCAACTTTGAACGTAGCAGCGGTCTGGGTAGTCTGTTCGACGGAACCATCCAGCCGGCACGCATTGTTGAGCAGCTGTCTCTGCTTCACGGAAAGAAGATAGAGCCTCAGCGCACCCTGATCATCTTTGACGAGGTGCAGGAAATGCCGCGTGCGCTCACCTCACTGAAGTATTTTGCCGAGGAGGCACCGGAATATGCTATCTGCTGTGCCGGGTCTCTGTTGGGCGTAGCCCTGCATGAGGGCACTTCGTTTCCCGTGGGCAAGGTGGATTTCCTTGACCTTTACCCGCTGTCATTCCGCGAATTTCTCATGGTGTGCGGGCAAGGTGCGTTGGCCGATTCCATCCTAAACGGAAATCGTGCTCTGCAGCCTTTCGAAGAGATACTTACCGACGCGCTGAAGCGTTATTTCGTCATAGGCGGCATGCCGGCGGCTGTCAACGCCTGGCTCAGCACGAAGGACTATAATGCGGTGGAAGAAGTACAGCACCAACTCATCATGGCTTACCAACAAGACTTCTCCAAGCATGCTCCAAAATCAATGGTAGAGAAGATCCGATACGTATGGGACAGCATACCTTCTCAGCTGGCAAGGGAGAACAAGAAATTTGTCTATGGACTCGTCCGTGAGGGTGCGCGTGCACGTGAATATGAAGATGCACTGCTATGGCTTTCTGATGCAGGGGAGATCATCCGCACGCAAAACGTGGCAAAGCCCGACGTACCCTTGAAAGCGTACACTGATTTGAAAGCCTTCAAGATATTTTTGCTCGACGTAGGACTGTTGCGATGTCTGAGCGGATTGTCGCCTAAAGCGATCATCGATGGCAACCGCATCTTTGAGGAATTCAAAGGCGCACTCACCGAGCAGTATGTTTGTCAAGAGCTTCAACTCCAATGCGGACTGCAAGCCAACTACTATTGGACATCCGGTTCCAAGGCAGAGGTGGACTTTCTCGTGTCCGACGGCATGTATGTCTATCCGCTGGAATGTAAAGCCGGCAAGACGATGAACGCAAAGAGCTTGAAAGTCTATTGCGAGAAATACCGTCCCAGACTGGCTCTGCGTACAAGTCTTTTACCCTACGAGCGCAACGAAGAGGCACACATAGTTAACATTCCGCTCTATATGCTCTTCGCTCTTTCTGCCGAGCTGGACGGCGAGTGACTTACGGATTTTTACTGCCTTATCAGTTGAAAGTCGACGGCTTCTTGCTTCATGGCTCGCTGCACATCAACAGCATCGAAGGGCAGAGGACCACGGCCGAGCTCGGGCACGTTGAAACTCTTGAGGTTCATATCGTAGAACTGCGGGTCTTGTTGTGGCAGCACAAAAGGTTTGTGGGCATGACCCTGGCGGTCGACATAGCAGAAATAGGGCTTGCCATAGAGACCGTCGTCACGCTTGCTGGCAAAGACAAACCACCGGCTGTTGCTCGACCAAGAGTGATAGGTGTCGCTCTTGGCGCTGTTGACCACCGCCAGCGTGTCGATGTGCCCCGTGCGCAAGTCCATCATCTGCAAGTCAGCCTCAGGATGCCAGATCGGGAAAGTACCGTAGCTGGCCACAGTGTACAGGAGATAGCGTCCATCGGGCGAGACGCGCGGATGGCAGACCGAAAGCTTTTGCGAACCATCATTGTGCGAGGCGTTGACGAGCGTGTCGACATGGTTTCCGATACATCCCGTCTTCTCGTCGAAGTCAATCTTCACAAGACTGTATTGCAGGCGGTGGAGATTCTTGGAAGCGAGCCCGCTGCTGTTGGCCACACAATAGTAGATCGAGCGGCCATCGGGCGAGAACGTCGGGAACGTCTCGAGCTTCGTGGTGTCGGCAAGCAGCGGTGAGAGGAAGATCCGGTGAGTCTTCAGGTCAGCCACATACACGTCGCTCTGCTTATCGTAGACCTCCAGGCGCTTATTGGCCTGTGCATGGAAGGCAGGAATGATGACGTTGGTAGAGAAAACAACGTAGCGGCCCGAAGGTGAGAAACCATAATAAACACTGCTCGACACCATCGAGTCGGACGGTGCAGCGGCTTTAATGTCGAGCTTGCTCAGCCGTCCGTGGTCGTTGAGAATGGCTCCACCACCCTTTCCACGCACATAGACCATGCTCAGCTGCGGGTCGCGGTTGCTGAACTCATGGCAGTTCATGCACCGGTTCTCAACGAGTTGATGGTCGACAAGCTGGTTGGTCTCGAAGTTGGTGAGGTTGCGCTGCTGTATCTGCAGGTGGTTCCACACCTCGTAGTCCGGCTCTATCAGCCGGTAGGTCAGACAGGGATCGATAGTATCGTTGGCGATGGTCCAGTTAAACGTGCGGTAGCCGAACCATTCGCCGTGGTGTTTGGCATAGACCTTCACCTTGACTTGATGCCCCGCATGGGCGCGCAGGAAGTCGTGCCAGTCGTCGAGATCAAACAGCACCTTATTGCCGTCACGTGTCACAGTCGTGTTGCCGTCGAGCGTCACCGCCACTTCCTCCGCACCGTCGCGCAGCAGGAAGTTGAGCGGGGCAATGTTCTTGGGGATCGTCACCTCGGTGTAATCAGGATAGACAGGTGCCGGACGGTTGAGCTCCGTGGCGTTTTCCACACGGTCGGCACAGGCTAAGAACAGCAACAGGCTGCTCAGGAAAGAGAATATCTTTAGGACTTTCATGGCTTATCGTTGTGATGCGTATCAAACCAATACCAATAGGTATCGGCAAAGGCGGCACTGCCGCGCTGCTGGTTATAGGCTTGGAAGCGTTGCAGCTCGTCGGGCAACGTGATATAGCGTCGCCATTCGTCGGGCTTGGCGTTTGTTCCGGCAAGCCAGACCATCAAAGCCTGCTGATAGAGGCGGCACGTCGTCCGGGGTGCGTGAGCCTGAACGACAAACATGTCGTAGTCGCGCTTGAAGGTGCTGATCTCCTTCAACAGCAAGTCGCTGCAAAGCAGATAGTCGAGAGCGACCAGGTTCTTGGGATTGCTTCTGAGCAGTTCGGTCATGATGACGTAAGCGTTGTCGCTGGTACGCAGCGTGTCGCAGCTGTTGGTCATCTTGGCTTTTTCACGATAGAAAGCAGCGTTGGCACGTGCCTGCGCAGCCCAGCGGCGGTAGGCCACAGTATGGTCGAGCAAGCCGAGAAACTTGTTGGCGGCGGCATGGTTGCCGGTGACCATGTTGATTTCGGCCTGGCGGCGGATCATCCTCACGTTGCGGTTGTCGGGCGAAAAGGCGAGAGCCTGCATGGCAGCGCGCTCGGCAAAGGTCATGTCGCCCAAAGCCCAGTAGAGGTCATTCATGCGGTTGATGATGAGCAACGGCGTCGCGGCCCCGATCTTCTCAAAGGTTCCCAAATAGTTGTTGGGGAAGCGCAGCAGCACATCGGGCAACGCGCCCTGCTGTGCCTTGACGAGATTGTAGAAGAAGAGCTGTCCCTCAGTGGGATTTTTCTCACGCTCCACCATGTCGGTGACACGTCGCCAATTGCCGAAATAGTATTCGTCGTCGGCTGCCCAGTCCTTTTCCAATGTCCACTCGGGTGCGGCCAGTTTGCCCAGTCCGGGCGCGGAGAGGATGTCGCCGACGTTCATCATGTAGCAACGCTTTGTCAGCGGCAAGAGCAACAACGGCAAGGCCGCGGCCACAACAGACAGGCTCGCCCGCTGACGGTGGCGGACGACACTATATATAATAAGGAGCAGCAGGAAGAGAAAACCGCCGTTGCCAAACAGCCAGAAGGTGAGAGTGGAAGCAAACAGCAGCACGACGGCCGTGAGCATCCTGCCACCTCGGGCAGACGGCAACTGAGGCAGCAGCAACATCGCCAGCCAAGCCAACGCACAACCACCGTCGGCGGCGATGACAGAGGCCAGCCGATAGCTGTGCTGCAAGGAGAAAAGGGCAAAAAGCGTCATCAGTACGATGGCGATGGCAAAGGTTCCGTGTCGCAGGCCGATCCGTTGGAGACTGCGTCGCGTAAGGTCGCCCAGGACGAGCAAAGACGCTGTGAGAATGGCCGCTCCGGCATAGCGATAGTAATAGAACTGTGTCAGGAAGTCACCAGCGAGGCTGGCCAGCCATGCGGGACGGCGGAGATAGTCGGCACAATAAGTCCACGAGAGCAGAAACAACTGGTTTTGCTCCTGATAGAAGAAGTGATAGGCGTAGGTCGTCTGAAAGAAGACATAGCAGACAAGGGCCCAAAGAAACACACAAAGGTAAGGTAAAAGGTGCTTGATCGAAAGGTGAGGCAAGGCGAGATTCATGGTTGGTTGAGTAAATGATACCGGGCATTCTTGATGAGCGGCGTGCTGAGGTATCCGCGTACGGTATAGTATTCCGGTTGGCCGTTCTGGTTGTGAGTGAGCATGAGATAGATGTCGTCGGGTGCACCATTGTCGTGTTTGATGATGGTGTCGACGACGAGTCCTACCTGCTGCGCTTTTTGTTGCTCATCGGTCTGTCCGGTTTTCACGTTGAAGGCGACATTGAAGTATCCCCCGCCCTCCCATGTGCTCTCTACGGTGATAGCGTCGGTAGAGAGCGTGGCGGCCTTTTGTTTGCTTACCGGCTGTGCCACCAGCACGGAAGTAGCGGAGAACATTTGACGGGTAGTGACATCGTAATAGACCAGCGCGCGGTACAGCGAGTCGGCCTTAGAAGCCCAATTGAGTTTCACCGGTGTGGCGATTCTCACAGTGTCACCGCCGTCAATAAGCAGATAGTCAATGGCTCCCTTGTCCGACGTGTGCATCATGCAGAAGTCGGCACGAAGATAGGAATAGCGGCTGTCGCCCGACTCATAGGAGTCGTTTTTGCACGATAGCAGGAGCAGGACTCCCGCTATCAGCAATAGGACCGCTGCCGGTTTTGGGATTCTCATTGACATGCTGATGGTCTTAGAACTTAAACGTGAGTTTGCTCATCAGCGACTTCAGTCGGCTGGACTCGGCGTCGCGTGCATTGTAGTAGTTCTTCACGGGGTTGGCATACTGGTTGAGCAGACACTCGCGGAGGAACTTCTCATCCTTGTTCTCGATATCGATCTTTGCCAACTGACCGTTGATATACTGCTCGAAGATCGAGCGCTGCTTGGGCGAATACATGTCGTCGTGCTCCTTGTTGCCCTGAAGCATGTCGAGAGCGACGTAGTTGCCGGGGTACAGACGGTAGTTGTAGTGGATCTGTGTGTCGATATACTTGGCGATGCTGTCGAAGAGTTGGTTCTTGGGCGTGCTGGCGTTTAGCTTGCGCAACCAGTCGTTGATGCAGGGCGCGCAGTGGTACTGGATATGTCCCTTGAAGCCTTTGATGCCCACGCTCATGCTTTCGATGTCGTCGCCCGGTGTCTTTTTCCAGAATGGGACGTCACGCTTGAGCTGGAACTCGCGTGCCTTGAGGTAGTCGCAAGGGTCGTACTCATAAGAGATTGTCAGTGGCACGATGTGCAGAGCAGCCAAGCGGTCGATGATGCTACCTTCGCCGCCCATGACCATCATCTTCAGAATGGCAGCCTGAGTGTTGTCGGTAGAGTCCTTGGAACGGCCCTCGCGCTGGGCAATCCACACGTTTTCATTCTTCTCGCTGATGACAAAGTGCATGTATTCCGACATGCGCTTGCTGGCCTTGTACATCTCCACAGCATGCAGGGCACGCTCCACGGTAAACGACTTGTTGATGCGCACGAGGTCCTTCACCCATGGAATGGTGAGCAGGTTGTCGCCAATGGCAATCTCGCACGTGGTGCTGAAACCAACGTCGAGCAGCAATTTGTCGAGCAGGGCTGAGTCGAGGACGATGTCGCGGTGGTTGCTCACAAAGGTGTAGCGGTGGTTGATGTTTACGCTCGAAGCGTCCATGCTGCAACCGAAGCTGGCCTTGTGGATGAGGTCTTGCAGTACCGGATAGCAAAAAGCTTTCTGAAACTCCAGGTTGGTCTTGCAGCTTTTCATCTTCTTGCCCAGGTCTTCCAGCGATACGCCGGGGAAGAGACTGGTGATGACTTGCTGAAACTGTGGGTCGGCCAACAGCCGGTCGTATACTGCGGGAAGCTCCTCAGGGGTGAAGGGGCGGATGGGATCAAATTCTGATGGAATGTTCATATTGCTTATTTTTTAGAGGTGTCTATGGATGCAGATTCATTGATATCATTCAGGTATCACTCTTTCATCTCTGCGATAATGAGCTCGATGCCCATCTCTTCGATGCGGCTTCTGTCAGAAGGGCGGATGTTTGAGTCGGTGATGATCGTGTCGACGGTGTCCATGTCGCAGATTTTGGCAAAACCGCGACGGCCGAACTTCGTGGAGTCAGCCAGGACGATGACGTGCTGGGCGGCCTTGATCATCTTCTGATTGAGATGCGCCTCACGCATGTCGGTCGTGGAAATGCCGAAGTCGAAGTCGATGCCGTCAACGCCAATGAAGAGTTTGCTGAACGAGCAGTCTTCGAGGATCTTCTCGCTGTATTGCCCTACGACCGAGAGGCTGCTGTGGCGCAGCATGCCGCCGAGCTGAATGATGTCGACATTCTCGTTTTTGGCCAGCGAGATAGAAGCCTGCAGTGACGCCGAGACGACGGTGAGCCGATGGTTGGTCGTGATGCAGTTGGCAAACGCGTGGATGGTCGTTCCCGAAGCAATGATGATGGAGTCGTTGTCCTCGATGAGTTTGGCGGCCTGCATGCCTATGCGGTGCTTCTCCTCGGGACAGATATGCTCTTTCTCATTCACCGAGCGGTTGTTGGCAAAAGGATTGATGGCAATGGCCTTGCCATGGCTGCGATAGAGCTTGCCTTCCTTTTCCAGTTCGGTGAGATCCTTGCGTATCGTGACCGACGAGACCCCGAGTTTGTCGGCCAGATCCGACACGAGCACGACATTCTGCTTGAAGAACTGATCCATGATAGCCTCGTGCCGCTCTTCCTTGGTCATATTGCTTGTCACCATAATGTTACTTTCGACGATTGTATTACAAATATACGACTTTTTCCTATTCCACGTTTTCCTGTAAAGAGGTTTAACTATAAATTAACACAAAACGACATGGAAGCAACTACATAGCATATCCTTTCTCCTAACTATACGTTGACATGCTAATATCAGTTCTCCAATAAATGAAAAGCGAAAACGACAATCATCTACTCACATACCACGATGAAGCAGATGACTGCTCGGAATAGCAGGCATCGCGCCTTGCTGCTAAGTCCCTTCTACGCACGGACGTAGAACCTTTAACCTTGCACGCGTCCGGCCAGCACATCGCTTGCCAAGACATGCTTAATGTTGCCTTGTGAATCAGAATAAACAACAGACTCGCCCCGTGAAGCCTTGTCACGAAGCATTTCCTGCTCGGCGATAGCCAGACCCTCGTCCAACTTCTTAATAAAAGCTTCAGCTTCCTGATTTGACATAATCACTAATTATTTTAAATTTGTTACTATCATCTTCCGGCTTCATTACTATCTGCTATAATATACTGATGCTTCACAATAATTGATTCTATCTATTTCTCCTTATGTAAGAAGAGCTTGTCGTTGCAAAAATAGTCAATATTTCCTAAACCTACAAACTTTTCAATACATTTTTATCCTCTATATTCAAGCAATAAAATAAGGAAAAACACTGAGAACTTCCAATCGTAGACACGAAAAAAGGGACGCGGCCACAATGACCGGTCCCCCAATTAACTACAATAGAAATTAAGCGAGATTATGAAATACAGTAGTTACAAGAATGTTGTTGTCCGCTTATAAGTCCAGCAAAGTGATGCCTACTCGGAAGTAGCCCTTGTTGGCCTCTGGATTCCAAATGCCCTGTGCAGTGACCGGCATTGGATGCTTGCCCACCTTGAGCTTATAGGTGCAACCCAGACGAACGTCGTTGATGCCGCTGCTCTTGCCGTAGAAATGGTCATTGGCGTTCTCATCATAGTTGTTCAGAGCAAACGCACCGGCCACACTGCCGTCTACCCGGAACTGCTCGTCCTCATAGAACTTATATGAAGCCTGAACCCAGGATGAGTAGATATTCTGCTTGTTGGCTGTGCCACGGTCGCGGCCTGCAAGTATCGTAGACCAGTAAAGCGTCAACGGAAAGCCTGCCTTCACGGCGAAATCATAGCTGACGGCAGCGTCGATGAAGTGGCCGGTAGTGCGACAATTGTAGTTTCCGATCTTATACCAGTCTGAGCCTTCAGGAGCAAGACCGTCTGAGAAGTTGTAGATATCCCATACTGCAAGGTTGAAACCACTGTGATTGAAGTTGACATAGTAGTCAAACTCCTTGTAGTCGCCATTGATCTGCATACCACCCCACAAGCCTACGCGGAAGTGATTGTTGTTGTCTGACAAACTAAACTCGTTGTCAAAGGTCAGTCCCTTGCTGACCTCCAGACCGCGCCAAAGGTGTGTGGTCTCCAAGCCTGCGTTGTAATGCAGTTTCTGAGCCTGCATACCCATTGGAACAAGTGCCAGTAACGAGAATAACAATGATTTGAAAATCTTTTTCATGATGCTTAGGTTAAAAGTGGATGAAAAGGTGTTTGACAGGCAGTGGAGCCAAATCATGGGATTCCACTGCCCTTTAGTGATAGTCAGAACAGATTAAAGAGACATCAGCCAAATGCCTGCCAAACCTGCTACTGCACCACCCGCGATAGGACCAAGAACAGGTACCCAAGAGTAAGCCCAGTCGGGATCTCTCTTGTCCTTAATCGGACAGATAGCGTAAGCAATACGCGGTGCAAGGTCACGGGCAGGATTCATAGCATATCCTGTGGTGCCGCCTAATGACATACCCAACGCTACGATAACGTAGGTAATAGGCACTGGACCCAATGCAGACAGACCAAAGGTATGAGACTCTGGGCAATAGCAGTTGCCCTTTGTGCCGAAAGCTACGATCAGGAACACCAGCAGCAAGGTTGCGATGAACTCGCTGATGAAGTTGAGAGGATAGTTGCGGATGGCAGGAGCTGTACAGAACACACCCAGCTTCGTGTCTTTATCGGATGTGGCATCGAAGTGATCCTTGTAGAACAACCATACGATGATACCGCCAATAACGCCTCCGATCATCTGACCGGCCACATAAGCAGGAACAGATGCCCACGGGAACTTACCGGCAACAGCGAGACCGACAGACACGGCAGGGTTGAGATGAGCTCCCGTGTAAGGCCCGGCAATCAACACACCCATGCACACTGCAAGACCCCAACCGATGGTGATTACGATCCAGCCTGCTCCTTGAGCTTTACTCTTGTTCAAACTTACGGCACAGCAAACGCCGTCTCCGAAAATTACCAGTACCATCGTACCGATCAGCTCCATAAGGAACTGTGTTGTCATTGAATAATCCATAAAAAAAGTTTTTAGTTGGTTTTGTTCGTTAAGATTGTTAGTTTTTCCCGCATCAAGCGAGGGGAGGATACTATGCCCAAGACAGACTATGTCCTTTCCCCTCACTCAATGGATGTCAAGAGACTGATTACTTTTCGGTCAGTGTTCTTTGGATAGCGTCAGCCCAACCCTTCTTTGCCTCTTCGATCTCCGGGCTGTCCTTGACAGGCTCAAAGGTACGCTCCACCTGCCACTGCTTCTTCAGCTCGTCGATGTTCTCCCAGAAGCCTACTGCCAAACCAGCGAGATAAGCAGCACCGAGAGCCGTCGTCTCAGTGATCTTCGGACGCACGACATTAATGCCTAACAAGTTGGCCTGGAACTGCATCAGCAGGTTGTTGCGTGAAGCACCGCCGTCGACCTTCAATTCTGTCAATGGGGCGTTCATGTCCTTGGCCATTGCCTTTGCGATGTCATAGGTTTGGAAGGCAATGCCGTCAAGGGCAGCACGGGCAATATGGGCGCGCGTCGTTCCACGGGTAATGCCGCAGATAAGCCCACGAGCGTATGGATCCCAATAAGGAGCGGCAAGACCGGTGAGGGCAGGCACAAAGTAGACACCACCACTGTCCGGTACGGTAGATGCCAATTCCTCTATCTCGCTGCTGCTCTTGATAAAACCGAGACCGTCGCGTATCCACTGCACGACGCTACCGCCAACGTAGATAGAACCCTCAAGGGCGTAGTTGACCTTATCACCAATCTTCCACGCTACCGTGGTAAGCAGGTTGTTCTTGGAAAGCACAGGCTTCTCGCCGACATTCAGCATGACGAAACAACCAGTGCCGTAAGTGTTCTTGATGGAACCAGGCTCGGTACACATCTGACCGAAAAGGGCTGCCTGCTGGTCACCGGCAACACCGGCGATAGGCACTTCGTGGGCAAAGATGGTGGTCTTGGTATGTGCCATGACCTCCGAACAGCTCTTTACCTCAGGCATCATAGAACGTGGAATGTCGAGGAGTTTCAGCAGATCGTCGTCCCACTGAAGGGTGTTGATGTTGAAGAGCATGGTACGGGAAGCATTAGTGACATCGGTCACATGAGCCGTGCCGCGGGTCAGACGCCAGATGAGCCAAGAGTCTACATTACCAAAGCGCAGCTTACCCATCTCTGCACGCTTACGTGCGCCAGGTACGTTGTCAAGGATCCACTTGATCTTGGTACCGCTAAAGTAAGCATCAATGATCAGTCCGGTCTTCTCACGAACTTTGTCGACGAGACCCTGAGCCTTCAGCTTGTCGCAGTACTCTGCGGTACGGCGATCCTGCCATACGATAGCATGGTAGATAGGCTCCTCGGTGTCGATGTCCCAGACGATGGTGGTCTCACGCTGATTGGTAATGCCGATGGCGGCGATATCCAAGCCGTTGATATCAATCTGAGTGATAGCCTCGGCAATCACGCTGGCCTCACTGGACCATATCTCGTTGGCGTCATGCTCCACCCATCCCGGTTTGGGGAAATATTGTGTAAACTCTTTCTGTGCTACTGAACAGATCTGTCCATTGTGGTCGAAGACGATAGCTCTCGAGCTCGTCGTGCCCTGGTCAAGAGCCAGGATGTACTTTTTTTCGCTCATAGTGTTATTGGTTTAAGAGATTGTATAACATGTTTCTTTGGTTTCTAATAGGATTGGGGAATACTGAATCAGCAATTCTGATTCAAGGCTTTTGTCGCTTCCACATCAAGTGCCTCGGCAAGGATGGAGATTGGATTCATGACGGGATAGCCTGTCGACATCTCTATCTGCCACTTACATGTCTCGCAGTCGGTGGAGACATAGTCAGGATCGACTTCCTTGATCTGCTGGAAGAGGGGCGCGCCAATCTTTTGCGAACGCTCGTAATTTTCTTTCTTGAAGCCGTAGGTACCGGCAATACCGCAACAGTGGCTGTCGAGCATCATGAAGTCAAGACCAGGAATCATCTTCAGCAACTGGGTGCTATAGAGCGTCCAGCCCATCCGCTCCATGTGGCAGGCGGTGTGATAAGCCACCTTCTTGTGATAGTCTTTGCGGAAAACCAGCTTGATCTTACCCTCATCAATCTTCTGACAGAGGAAGCGGGTGGCAAGCATCAGACTGTCGCGAACGCCCTGGTTGTCGACCTTAAGCAGGTCGGGATACTCGTCACGCATGGTAAACGTACATGTGGAACTCGTCGTCAGCACGGCTTCATTGCCTTCTGACAGCGAGCGGCGCATGGCCTGTATGTTGTTTTCACCCTGTCGCTTGGCCTGACCGGAAAGCCCGTTGGCTATCAGTGCCACGCCACAGCACTTCTCTTTCTCCAAGAGATGAACACCATAGCCACAGGCATTCATGATCTTGACAAAGTCCTGACCCAGCTTAGGATAGTTGTAGTTGACATAGCAACCATGGAAATAACCGACGAAATGCTTATAGCTCTGTTGCTCAGCCTCAGCGTGACGATGGAACCAAGTCTCGAACTTTGTGCCACTGTAAGCCGGGAACTGACGATGATGATCGATCTTCATCACCTTGTCCAACACTGTCTTTGCGGGAGAAAGGCCAAGGAAGAAGTTGGTAAGAGGTGCCACCAGTGTAGCCATCGAGCCGACGAAATCGGTATTTGCCAACATGCGGTCACGCAGACTGGGGCTATGCTGACTGTACAGGATGCGGGCTTCTTGGATGATGTCGCCGACTTTGACACCATGCGGACAAGCTACTTCACAACGCTTACAGTTGAGGCAGAGCTTCAAGGTCTCGTTGAAGAAGTCGGGATTCTTCATTCGGTAGCGCATCAGATCCGGACCGGCATGCTTAGGTCCGGGGTAATTGGGCTCCACGGCAGAGACGGGACAGTAAACCGTACAGATGCTGCACTTCAGACATTGTTCGAAGTCGTGGGCACTGAGATTATGGAGTTGAATCTTTTCAGACATAATAGATAGCGTTTAAAGAGAATGTGTTGCAATCACAAAACAGCCAAAGCTGTCAGCAAGTCAACGCCCGTGGCATCAGCCAGATGCTGTGGGTCATTGCCACTGAGAATAGAACCAATAGCATAGAGGTTGTCGATTGTCTTGCCGTCTTTGCTGACTCGGAACTGGTTATCGGCTTTCACGCCAAAGCTCTCGTAGGGTTGATGGCCGAAAAGCTTGTCTGTTGTCCAGTCGACATGGCTGGCAGCTCCGTTCAATTCTACGTCCAAGCCAAAGACAGACTCGCGTACACTGTAGTAATCCGAAGAAAGACCTCCGCCGAGGAACGACCCCGTGGCCAGTACAAACTCATTGGCTTCCAGCCGGGTGTCGGCAAGATGCTCGGTACAGACATACTTCAGACGGTTGTTCTCAAAACCTCCTCCCTTGACCGTGTCGTTGGGAAGCAGTGTTCCACCCAACTGCTGGAAGCGGCGGCGCAACAGCCCCTGAACGCGTGTGCCGGGCACCGAGGGAGGGATCGTAGCCACAAAGCGTAGCGGTGTCTTCACGCTTTCTTTCAACAACTTCACCACACGGTCGTTGGCAATGCCAAGGATGGCAGGCAAGAGCAACAGCTCGCAATAGCGGGGAGTGATAGAGTTCAGCCGGTCAGCGACTTCTTTCACATGGCTGTCGTCATCGAGATATTTGGCAATGTTCGTCGCTCTCATCTCCGAAGGACTGCGGCGTGCGTTCTCCAACAGCGGTGTCGTGAACGAACGGACTGTCACCTCGGCACCCATATCACGCAAAGCGTCGGCAAGATAAGGGACTGCAAAATCAAGGAATCCCACGATATTGACCAGCCCTATCTTCTTTCCTTTGAGTTCCTCCGCACTGTCGACGGTAAACATGTCTTCCATTGTCAACCAGGTGGGAACCAACTTTCCTATCGGCGAAAGGCGGAAATGGTTGTGATGAGCATCGCCCTGCGTGCGCACACCGGCGTCGGCAAGCAACTGACGGGCTTGCGTTGCCAAGTGCTCCACATCGCCAAGACGATGATAAGGATGGCTCTCGGGAAGTGCGGCAATAGCGGTCACGGGGTCACTGACCGGTTGCCCCTGCTGGTAACCCAACAGATCGAAAGAGCCGGAATGGAAGTGGAGATTGCTTTGTCCTGCCGCAATGACAGCCACTCGCTTGCCTTTCTGAGCCTGAGCGATGGCACAAGTCATGCCACTCAGACCGCCACCTATTATAATAGTATCGAATTTCATAATCTACAAGAATTAGGTGTTAGTTCATTCCAAACAGTTCTTGATAAATCTTCAGCGTCAGCTGATTCTCTTTCAAAGCATCGCCCCAGGCAATCGGTCTGTCACCTTTCCAGCGTTCCTGAACGAAGGTGCTCAGATCCTCAAGTGCTTTCTTGGCTTCGCTATGACCGAGCTGGCACAGCACACTCGACGCACGGCAAGCACAAAGTTCACCTTGGCAGGTGCCCATGCCTATGCGGGTACGGCGACGAAGATTGGTCAGACCATGAACATGAAGCTTGTCAATGGCGAACTTCACCTCGCCGACGCTCACCTCTTCGCACTCACAGACAAGCGCGTGGTCCTCTATCTCGCTGTAAGGAATCTCCTTCGTGAAGGTGCCATGACGCCCGATCTCTGCCATCCGGCTTGTGGAGGCTGTGAGATTTCGGAAGTCGCTTTGCAACTCATTCTTAATTTCTCGCGCACTTTCCTCAGAACCCGGCAACGGTGTGGTGGCGGTCTTACAAGGTTTGTCTACACCTAATTTCTTGCAGGCCAAATTGGTGGCTTGCTCCGCCATCAGGCGATAGGTCATCATCTTTCCGCCCGTGACGGTGATGAAACCCTTGAGCCCATCGCGCTGCTCGTGGTCGAGAACAATGATGCCACGGCTGATGCTGCGGCCAGAAGGATCGTCATCAGAGGCTACCAACGGTCTCACGCCTGCGTAAGCGCGGAGGATGCGTGAGGTGGAAAGACTGGGAGCCAACTGCATGCCTTCCCTGATGAGCAGATCCACTTCCTCCGGTGTTGCCCTCATGTCATCGATCTGATCAAAAGGAACCCGGTCGCTGGTCGTGCCAATCACGCAGACTGCATCGTCCGGAACCAATATATCGCCATTGGCTGGCTTGCGGCAACGATTGATCACCATGTGGTTGACACGATGCCCGAAAATCAGCAGCGTACCCTTAGCTGGGAACATGTTGATCTTGATATCAGCGAGCTGAGCCACCAAATGTCCCCAGATGCCTGCTGCATTGATGACTAATTTGCAATGAATATCGGTTTTCTCTCCCGTATGGTTATTGCGCAGATGCACGCCTTTCATCACTCCGTTCTCTATGATGAAGCCTACAACCTCTTCGTAGGTCATCACTTCCGCACCATGTCGCTTGGCATCCAAGATGTTGGCAGTGGTCAGACGGAAGGGATCGACAGAGGCGTCGGGCACACGAACTGCACCTTTCAATGCTGGGTTCACGGCAGGTTCCAACCGACGCGCTTCTTCCGGAGAAAGCACATCCGCGCGGATTCCGGCCTTCTGACAAGCTTCTACAAACTTCTGCTGATACGCCAAGTCATCCTCAGGTAAGGTGATAAAGAGACCGTCGGTCTCTTCCACGCAGTGCCGGGCAATGCGACGGAGAATCTGATTCTCCTGTATACACTCCTTGGCAGACTCCTGATCAGTGACAGCATAACGGGCTCCGCTATGCAGAAGACCATGGTTGCGTCCCGTAGCTCCATTGGTGAAATCGCGTTTCTCCACCAACAGCACCTTCAAACCACGCATGGCACAATCCCTTGCAGTACCTGCTCCTGTGATTCCTCCGCCAATGATGACGACATCATATAGATTGTTTTCGCTCATGTCAAAAGACCTTTTAGGTTGATATTCGATGGTTTTGATACTCAGACTTTCGTTTGGTTACGTTTGCGAAATCATTATATCTTCAAACCGAAACAAAATTAGGATAAAATCTCGAAAGTTGTTTCTTTTGTTAATACTAATTAACACAAAAGTGCTTTTTATGTATTTTACCCTATCTCGACGTTTCATTTCTCAACCAAAAACGAAACAGAGAAAGTATAAAAACGCTGCAAGCGCATTTTCGCCAAGCAGTATTTACTGACATGAAAAAAGGCGGAGCAATATGCCCCCGCCTTTTTGAGATAGCTTGATTTGAATAAGTTGATTGCTTATGCTCACAAAGCTAAAAGTCTCTTTTCAGAAAGTTATTTGTCTGTCTTCTCTGTAGTCTTACCCGTTACTTTAGCGTCTGACTGGCAGCAGTTACTCTTTGCTTGCTGGCAATGCTCACCATCTTTCTGCTGCACATGACTGTTACAGTGCTGCTGATCAGCGTCGCAATGTTGCTGATTGCCAGCACACTGTTGCTGTGCACTGTTGTCTCCATGATGACGGCCTCGCATACCGTGTTGCGGACGCATTTGTTGGTAAGTCTTATACTGGTCTTCCGAAAGGATGCCTTTCAGTTCCTTTTCATAAGCCGCACGCTGTTCGAAACGCTGTTTCATCTCAGCTTTCTGCTCATCAGTGAGTTCTGGACGCTGTCCGCCATTCTTGTCCTGGGCAGTTCCTTGCCCCATCTGAGGGCGTGAACCGCCTCTTCCCGGTCTCAGGACACTTTCGTACTTTTTGTTCAATGCTTCCACCTTCTTCTGCTGGTCGGCATTCAATCCAAGCTTCTGTGTCATCATGGTTGTCACTGTGGCCGCATCCATCTTACGGGACTGACGGCCGTTTGCATTCTGTGCCATGGCCATTGTCATAGACAACAGTGCCACAAGCATCAACATCATCTTTTTCATATTCATGCGTTTTTTGTTTCAAAGCACACATAAAGCCCCACAAGCGCTGTCTCGTATGGATTTTGCTGTCCACAAACGCCTTATACGTCAGCGACAGTCTCACTCACCCGACTGAGCATGTTGCAGCACTCTTTGTTGCTTCTTGCTTACTTTGACGCACACAACCACCGAGTGTTTAACGACAAAAACGTGAAAATAAGCAAACGAGGCATATCCTTCGCCCATAAGGGGCAACGTTTTCACGATCAGTCGCCCATCATATCCACGATAGCACCCAAGTCTTCGGGGTTGATATTTCCTTTGACCAACACACCCACACAATTGCTGTCGCTATATACACAAGTAATGATTTCGCTAATCAACTCATCGTCTTTCTTGATCATCACCAGCAGGTCGCTGTCACCCTGCTTGGTGCGCGCATACTCCTCATAGCCCTCTTTACTCAAGGCGGCCACTTGTTGTGCAAACTTCTTGCGTGTGCGCTTCTTGCAATTGCCCAAACGGAGGACACGTGCAGACTTCACCTCTTTCAACACGGCCGCCACATTGTTATCCTTCACCTTGTCACCAGCCAAAGCCATCAGCACCCCGGGCACGCTGGTGTACTCTGCTTTCTTCTCACTGCGAAAGGCATCAAAGACCTTCTGAGCCTGTTGGGCACATGCAAACTGCGTGGCAAATGCCACCAGCAGCATCAATAACATCTTCTTCATTATCATCTGATTTCTACCTTCTAAAACTTGTATTTCATTTATAGCTAAACGATCTCCCCCCTACTTTATTGTCATTCGAACGGATGAAGAACTACTCTGCTTCATAATAGTCGACAGTTCTGCCATGCACAACATCACAGTATTCCCAACTGATGCAGGAATACGGCAAGAATGCACACGGGTGAGACAAAGCGAATGATAAAGAGCCAGACAGCATAGAAGCGGCCCCGCACCGTGCCCCAATTGGTAAACTCGTCACGCACAATGCGCTTCGGCACCACCCAGCCAATGAGGATACAGGTGAAGAAAGAGCCAAGCGGCAAAAGAATATTGGAGGTCAGATAATCGCAGCACTCCAAGAAGGTCTTTCCGAAAAGACTGATGTCTGCCGCACCACACGACAGAGAGCAGAGCACTCCGATGGTCACACACACCAACGTCTCCATGATAGCTCCCTTCTTGCGCGAGATATGCAACTCCTCATAAAACATTGCTGTGCCGATCTCGTGCATGGAAATGGTCGAAGTCAGAGCCGCCAAGGCCAGGAGCGCATAGAACAATACGCTGATGATATAACCGAGCATGGGGCTGAATGCCTGTTGAAAGACATTGGGCAACGTGATGAAGATCAGCGAGGGACCGCTGTCGGGACGCACACCCACCGAGAAAGCTGCAGGGAAGATCATCAGTCCGGCCAACACAGCGATGAATGTGTCGATACCGGCAATCTGCAAGGCAGACTCTGACAGATTGGTTTGCCGGCTGAAATAAGAGGCGTAGGTACACAGACAAGCTGTACCAAGCGACAACGAGAAAAAGCTCTGACCCAAGGCATCAAGAAACACATTGCTGTCTATTTTGCTAAAGTCGGGCTTAAACAAGAAGAGGATACCCTTACCGGCACCGGGCAACAGACAGGAGGCCACCACGATGATAAGCAACAATATAAATAAGGTGGGCATGAGCATATTACTAAACTTCTCAATACCCTTCCTCACACCGCGGATGACAACCAAATGGGTCAGCACGATGAAAGCGACGGTCCACAGCAATGGCTTCACGGGGTCGGAAGAGAAGCTCTTGAAATAGGCTGCCACATAAGTGGGGTCGCCATGGATGCCACCCAGCACGGAGACCACAAGATATTGCAGACACCATCCTGCCACCACGGCATAGAAACCTAAGATGATCATGGACGTGACGGCTCCCATATAGCCGATCAGCGACCACCATCGCCCTCCCAACTGGTAATAAGCACGGGCTGCGTTGGAGGCTCCATGCCGCCCTACGATAAACTCGGCGACCATTCCGGGGATGCCGAGAATAAGTATACTCACCAGATAGACAAGCAAGAAGGCGGCACCGCCATCCTGTCCTGTCAGATAAGGGAAGCGCCAGATGTTGCCAAGTCCCACGGCTGATCCAGCCGTAGCAAGAATGACACCTATCTTAGTTCCAAAGCTACCACGTTCAGACATAAGCAATGATGAATGATGAATGATCAATTATAAGTGATGAATTGCAAAGGAGGACGGTACACAGCACCGTCGTACAGAACCAAGCTAACCACAAAGGGTTGCTCATTCCCTCTCTCCTTACTCTTGAAGCATGCTACGCACCTCTCCTTGGGAAAGAGGACAGAGGGGAGGCCATCGGGGAGCGGGGGCATAGCCATCGGGGAGCAGGGATATAGCCATCGGGGAGCAGGGGCAAGGCCATCGGGGAGAGGCCCTTCTATATCACATTGAACTGGTGCAGGAAAATGCCCAAGATAGCCAGCGGACAGACGAAACGCACCAAGAAAAGGAAGACTCCGAAGAAGCGGCCCCGCAACGTGCCCCAGTTGGTAAACTCATCCTTGACTACCGTCTTGGGAATAAACCATCCCAGGAAGATGCAGGTCAGGAAGCCACCGACCGGCAGGAAGATCTGTCCCGTGACGAAATCAAACACATCAAACAGGGTCTTGTCGCCCACATACAGCCAGTTGACAGCCCCCAATGACAAAGAACAGAAAGCACCGATGATGGTGGTGGCGACTGTCACAATCGTTGCTCCCGTCTTGCGCGACAGGTGCAGCTCTTCACTGAAAAACGACGTGCTCACTTCGTGCAAAGAGATCAGAGAGGTCAACGCTGCCAGACTGAGCAGAGAATAGAACATCAGAGACACGATCCAACCAATGACGGGCATACCCGAGAAAGCCTCATTGAAGACATTGGGCAAGGTGATGAACACCAGCGACGGGCCACTGCCTGGGTTTACGCCCACCGAGAACGCAGCAGGAAAGATCACAAGTCCGGCAAGGATAGCCACAAAGGTATCGACCAATGCCACCTGAATGGCAGAGTTGGCGAGATTGGTCTGTCGGGTGTAATAGGAGGCATAGGTGCAGATACAGCCCATGGCGATACTCAGCGAATAGAAGCTTTGTCCCAGCGCATTGAGGAAAGTCTGATGCGTCACCTTGGAGAAGTCAGGCTTCAGCAGGAAGCTGATGCCTTTCTCTGCGCCGGGGAGCAGACAAGCGGCCACCACGATGACAAGCAGCAAAACGAAGAGTGTGGGCATCAACAGCTTCGAAGCTTTCTCTATTCCTCCGCGGATGCCGTGGATAATCACGAAGTGGGTGACCCACAGGATGACGACCGTCCAGAAGATCGGCCGCACAGGGCTTGCGGCAAACGTGTCGAAATAGGTTTTCACCGCCGTGGGATCACCATGCAGTTCACCCATGACCGACGCATAGATATATTGCAGACACCATCCCGAGACGACGGCATAGTAGCCCGTGATCAGGAATCCCGTAAGCACACCCAGTAGTCCCACATACTTCCACGCCTTTCCTCCGGACATCTTGGAATAGGCGCGAAAGGTGTTTGACGCACCGTGGCGGCCAATGATAAATTCCGATATCATACACGGAATGCCCAACAGCAACACACATCCTATATATATAAGGATAAAGGCAGCACCACCGTTCTGCCCTGTCATATAGGGGAAACGCCACACATTTCCCAAGCCTACGGCACCACCGGCCGTGGCCAATATCATGCCTAACTTACTTCCGAAACTTGCTCTTTCTTCTGCCATAACATACAATTCATTTCTATTTGAATGCAAAATTATAAAATAATATTGTAATTTTGCAGAAAAGAGCAATAAAAGATAACAAATATGTACAACATCCTAAAGTCGTACCCCTTGTCAGTGCTCAGTGTTGTGGTAATATGGGTGCTCTGTTTGATTCCTATTCCAGAGACGCCCTTAAGCGACATCCGCATGATCGACAAATGGACACACTTCGTTCTTTACGGTGGTCTGTGCGCCGTCGTATGGGCAGAATACGGCCGTCAGCATGCCCGTCCGCTCAACAGACGAGCATGGATCTACACGCTTTTGCTGCCCGTGATCATGGGCGGCTTGATAGAAATCGTTCAAGCCACATGCACAGGCGGCAACCGTAGCGGCGACATCATGGACTGGGCTGCCGACAACATCGGCGTGGTACTTGGCCAGCTTATCGGTATTCCTCTGGCACTAACTCTTTCCAAGTGGAGAAGGGGTGGGCAAGCATGTGGGAATTGTAGAAGTGAGGATCCCCAGTGACCTCCGGTCCGATGAAGTCAGGCTTCACAAAGTCTTCCGTCTCACTGCCGAGTTCCACCTCTGCCATGACGAGTCCGTCGTTGTCACCATGAAACTCATCCACCTCGAAGGTATGGCTTCCGCTCTTGACCAGATAGCGGTGCTTGTCGATAACGCCGCCCTGACAGAGCTGCATCAGATGGGCCGCCTCGTCGAGCGTAATCTCTTTTTCAAACTCATAGCGTGTCATCCCACCGTCACGGCTCTTGCCCTTGATGGTGAGGTAAGCTTTGTCGTCACGCACACGGACACGCACCGTGGCCCCCTCAGCAGGGATATATCCTTGCTGGATATGGGAAGAAGAAAAGGCGGCACGCTTGTACGCATCGCCTTTCTTCACGAGGAATTTTCGTTCTATCTCCAGTCCACTCATCGCACAAAATGATTTTATTGGGTTTACATCCTTCCGCAGACTACGCCCCACGTCTTACTGCACGATGAAGAAGGACCAGATGATGTAGATGACAGCGAGCACAATCAGCGCGCCAAAGATGATCTTCACGATCTTGTCGCCCTGGTCTTTCTGCTTGGCCTCGTGATTCACTCTTTTCACTTGCGGTGCCACATTGTTCACAGCCTCAGCCGGAATGTGACTGTTGTTTTTCTTCTTGTTACTCATAATTTTTAATTTTTTAGGTAAGGTAAGTATTGATATGAGCATGCTGCCCCACCCTTTTTACAGGTGAGCCTGCTCCTCTTCGGGGAACTCCATCAGGTAGGCTTTGATGAAACCATCGATTTTTCCGTCCATCACACCGTCTACGTCAGAGGTCTGATAGCCCGTACGGTGATCCTTCACACGGCGGTCATCAAAGACATAACTTCTGATCTGACTTCCCCACTCTATCTTTTTCTTTCCTGCTTCGATCTTTGCCTGAGCCTCCATGCGCTTCTTCATGGCCCGGTCATAGAGCTGACTTTTCAACAGCAACATGGCCTTGGCACGGTTCTTTGGCTGGTCGCGCGTCTCTGTGTTTTCGATGAGGATCTCCTCTTTCTCGCCCGTGTCGGGGTCTTCATACTGGTAGCGCAGGCGCACGCCCGACTCCACCTTGTTGACATTCTGACCGCCGGCACCACTGGAGCGGAACGTATCCCAGCTCACACGTGCCGGATCTACATACACCTCGATGGTGTCGTCAACGAGAGGCGTGACGAAGACGCTGGCAAAACTCGTCATGCGCTTACCCTGAGCGTTGTAGGGCGAGACACGCACCAGGCGGTGTACGCCATTCTCGCTCTTAAGGAAGCCATAGGCATACTCGCCGCCCTCGATGGTCATCGTCACGCTCTTGATGCCGACCTCCTCGCCTTCCTGCATATTGGTGATCGTCACCTTATAGCCGTGAGCATCGCACCACCGCATATACATACGCATGAGCATCGAGGCCCAGTCCTGACTCTCGGTACCGCCGGCACCGGAGTTGATCTTCATCACAGCGTCCATCGAGTCCTCTTCCTGACGTAGCATGTTACGCAACTCCAGATCTTCGATAGACTTGATAACCTTGGCATAGTCGTCATCGACTTCCTGTTCGGTCACCATCTCCTCCTTGTAGAAGTCGAAGGCAAGCTGCAGCTCATCGGCCTGTTGCTTGACAGTCTTATAGCCATCGAGCCATTTCTGTATGCCCTTTACTTTTTTCATCTGTGCCTCGGCACGTTTCGGGTCATCCCAGAAATCGGGAGCCTGCGTGCGAAGCTGCTCTTCTTCAAACTCTACTTTCTTTTGGTCGATATTGAGATAATGATGGAGTTTCTCTGTGCGGTCCATCACATCTTTCAATTGATCTGCTGTGATCATTGTTCTTAATTTACAATCAAAAGCCTCACCCCCAGCCCCTCTCCCAAAGAGAGGGGAGTAAAATGCTGCAAGGGAAGACGTTATTTCCTATATATATGACTTATTGTTGATAACTGAATGCAAACTTACATCTAACATTCATACATTTTGTCGATGACTGCCGCATAGTTCTTGTAGATGACAGGGCGGCGCATCTTCAGCGTATTAGTCAATTCTCCTGATTCCATCGAGAAATGGTGAGGCAGCAGCGTGAAGCGCTTGATCTTCTCATAGTTGGCCAAGCCTTGTTGCAAGGTCTCTATACGCTCCATCATCATGTCGTGGATTTCCTTATTCTCACAGAGGTCTTCACGGCGCTCAAACTTGATGTTGTGTGCACGTGCGTAGTCCTCCAACAGGCGGAACTCCGGCACGATCAGCGCTGAGACGAACTTACGCTGGTCGGCGATGACAGCCACCTGGTCGATGAACTTATCCACGAGCAGCAGCGACTCGACCATCTGCGGTGCGATATATTTGCCGTTGCTGGTCTTGAAGAGATCCTTGATGCGCTCTTTGAGGAAGAGCTCTCCGTCTTTGAGATAGCCGGCGTCGCCGGTATGGAAGAAGCCCTGCTCATCGAAAGCCTGCTTGTTGAGCTCGTCACGATGGTAGTATCCCTTGGTGATCGTCGGGCCTTTAAGCAGGATCTCGCTGTTCTCGCCGATCTTCACCTCTATGCCCTGAATGGGCCGTCCCACCGAGCCGATAGTAATTTTCTCACCGATATGGTCGCAAGAGACGGTGGCCAGACTCTCTGTCAAGCCGTAGCCCACGATCATGTTGATACCGATGGAATGGATGAAATTCTCCACTTCGGGCGACACATAAGCGCCTGCCGTCGGGAAGATATTGGGATGTTCCAGTCCCATCACCTTGCGCACGAGGCTGAGCACCGACTTGTCGAGCACCTTATATTCCAAAGCCAGATGCAAGGGCGGACGCTTGCCGTTGCAGATATAGTCCACATTATATTTCTTACCGACGCTCAGAGCATGATAGAAAAGTTTCTGCTGCCATGCGCTCGAGCGGTCCATCTTGTCCTTGACGGCCTGATAGACCTTTTCCCAAAAGCGCGGTACACTCGACATAGACGTAGGATGGGTCTCGCGCATGCTTTCTTGAATCTCTTTGGGATAGGTGTTGACGATGAGCTGTGCACCCTCGGTCAAGGCCAGATAAGCCCATCCGCGCTCAAAGATATGGGTGAAGGGCAGGAAATCGATGACGCGGTCGTTCTCCGTGACCGGCACGCAGGCGTCGTTGGCTTTCAAGGCTGCCGCATACTGCCCGTAGCTGAGCATCACACCTTTGCTGTCGCCCGTGGTGCCACTGGTGTAGAGAATATTGCAGAGATCATCGTCGTTGGCCTGCTTGTAGAGTGCTTCCACTTCGGTCTGGCGGGGCAGATCCTCGCCGAGCTTCAGGAAATCTTCGAAGTAGAGGGCGTTGGGGTCATGCGAACTGATACGGACACTGTCGTCGTAGATGATGATACGCTCCAGCGAGGGACACAGGGCAAACACGCGGTGTGCCTTGTTGTATTGCTCCTGCTCACCGACGAAGAGGAAACGTACCTGAGCATCGTTGATGATAAACTGTATCTGCTGTTCCGAGCTGGTGGCATAGATAGGGATAGAGCATGCCCGGATGCCGTACGCGCCAAAGTCGGTGTAGAGATACTGCACACAGTTTTGCGAGAACACAGCAATATTTTCCTGGGGCTTGATGCTCAAGTTCAGCATGGCATTGCTCACTTGCTTGACACGCAAAGAGAACTGTTTCCAGGAAACAGTCTTCCATTTCAAGCTTCCAAACGTACGGAACGTCAGGGCACCCCGCGACCCGTACTTCTTTGCCTGCTCATGTATCAGCACAGACAGATGACTTCTATTCTGCATAGTACTACGTATTTTTTGTTGTTGCAAAGATAAAGAATTCCTATTAAAAAGTGAAATGTTTAGGCAGTTTTTATTAATTTTGCCTACATAACCATTTCTATTTCCGCAACATGAGACACCAAGACTATATCAACGACGCCGTGGAGCTGCTCTCCCGCCTCATCGCCACGCCGTCGGTCAGCCGCAACGAGAAAGAGGCCGCAGACGTGATGCAACATCAGATGAGCACCTACGGGCTCGCCACGCACCGCGAGGCCAACAACGTCTGGGCGATATGCCCGGACTATGACAGTGCCAAGCCTACGATTCTGCTCAACGCACATACCGATACGGTGAAACCGGCCATTTCGTGGGTTCGCGACCCTTTCAAGCCTACACACGAGGGCGATCTTCTCTACGGCTTAGGAAGCAATGACTGTGGCGGCGGTTTGGTCACGCTATTGCAGGTGTTCAGATATATGACGCTGCGCACGCAGCCTTACAACCTCGTCTACTTGGCTTCCGCCGAGGAAGAGGTGTCGGGAAAAGACGGTATCAGCCGTGTCTTGCCGCTGCTGCCCCATATCGACGTGGCCATCGTGGGTGAGCCGACGGGCATGCAACCCGCCATCGCGGAGAAAGGACTGATGGTGCTCGATGTCGTCAGCCACGGCAAGAGTGGTCATGCGGCACGCAACGAGGGCATCAACGCGATCTATGAGGCACTCGACGACATGCGATGGATTCGGGATTTTCGCTTTGAGAAGGTGAGTCCTTTCCTCGGTCCCACGAAGATGACGTTGACGGTGGTCCATGCGGGTACGCAGCACAACGTCATCCCCGACGAATGCCGGATGCTCGTCGACGTGCGCACCAACGAATACTACACCAATGAGGAGGTTTACGACATCGTGCGCTCGCATGTCAAGAGTGATGTCCACGCACATTCGTTCCGCTTGCATTCTTCGCACATCGACCCGGAACATCCGCTCGTCAAGCGTTGTGTGTCACTTGGCCTGCAGCCTTTCGGCTCGCCGACACTCAGTGATCAGGCACTGATGCCCTTCCCCTCGCTGAAGCTCGGCCCCGGCGAGTCGTCGCGCTCGCACAGTGCCGATGAATTCATCAAGATCAGCGAGATCGACCATGCCTTCACGACCTACCTGCAAGTGTTGGAAGGACTGAAGGAGAGGATACCGAGGTGGGAGGGAAAATAAAGCGGTGTCGTTGGTGACCAAACTCAACCAACAAGCACCGCCCCAACGACATTAAACAGGCATCGTCTCTTCCTTTCCCACGACCTTTAGGATAGGAGAGCCAAGAGCATGCTCGATTGATATGAGCGTATCTATGGTGAAATTGTGAGTTCCACGCATCCATCTACTGATCTCGGCCTCAGATTTGCCAAGCATCGAAGCAAGGTCTTTTTGCTTAAGGCCTTTTGCCAACAGAATCTCATGAATACGATCTACGATCTGAAATGACAGATCCACCGAACGCCGAGCCTCCATGCTGACATGCTTGCGTCTTTCCTCTATAATACTACTTCGTTTCATTTCTAATAAAATTTAAGTCACCGACAATCTCCTTGTCAACCAATAACACCTTGCCGTCATTTATCCTTGACCGAACAAATCGGCTTGTGTCAATCAGAAGCTTAACATATGGAGCAAGAGTTCTACTGTTTTGCCAAGTATCTGCATCCTTTACCCCACCATTACCAAATATTAGAATCTTGTCTGAGAGCCGTAAACAATACAATCGGACTTTGTTGCCAACGTCAATAGGAATGACACCTACACCATCACCATAATGTCCTTCTGGCCGAAAATAGCGTTCGAGAGCACCTCTTTCAGCAATTTTGTCTAACCAAGCAACAATAACGTCTAATTCTTCATCATATTCACAACCTAATGGAAATTTTACAAAGAACCTTTCAAACTCCGTCAATGCTTGTCCTTCCAAGTGAATACTATAGAAGTTAGCTTTATCATGCTCTTCGACAAGTTCTATACGATATCTTTCCTTCATAGACTTTTGGCTTATCTATCCGCAAATATAAGTCAAACAATTGAAAACGCCAAATAATTAACTTATAAATTAAGTTTTATTGTAAACCACCATGTGTAGATACAAGTAAGAAGCGTCTATCAAAATCCAAATAAGTCACTTTAGATGAACAAAATAATGCTAATAATTGCAGAAATGAACGACACAGCGGCCCTTCATACAAAAGTATCAAATAAGCATCTTTTGATTACGTGTCTGAAAAAACTGGCATTTTATCCGACAAAAACACGTCCACAAGAAGTTGCAATCTAGAGAAGCAAAAAAACGGAGGAAGAAGGATAAAACTACTATTTCATCGATTTTTCTCGGCCAAAAAACTAAGATGATGCTAAGAAAACGGTACTTTGATGGAAAATTCTCTAGAGAATTTTCCATCAAAGTACCGTTTTCACACGGTCAAAGTACCTTTTTGATCACTAAAAACGGGCGTTTTGGCGAAGTAAACAGCTAATGTTGACAAGTAAAAAAATGGATTATCGAAGAAAAATCACATAAATCGCTAATATACAAACAATTACAAAAATTTCTTCATTTTGGGCTTCTTTTCGGCCAACACCCATGTTGCTTCTGAAAATCGTCGAGAAAATGGCCGAAAAATGTCAGTTTACAAGACAAAACGAAACAAGGGGGACAAGAATACAAAAATAGGCAGATGTAGCAACGAACGCTCCTTAAAGGATGCTCCATTACCACATCTGCCTATTCTGCGACAATATGTGTTTACTATGTTACTCTGTCTTATGACAAGGCGTCGCTCTGTATGCCTACTATGCAATCTGTCTTATAACGAGCCGAGACATTGACCTTTTACTCTGTCATCTTCCGAGCCAAGCCTCGGGATTGAGCTTTGCTCTCTCCTTGCGCAGTTGGAACTGCAGGATATGATCAGGGCCGACAGTGCCGAGGATCTGCCGTGTGCGTACCTTCTGTCCACGGCTGACGCTCACCGATCTGAGGTTGCAGTAGACCGAGATATAGGCACCGTGGCGCACCATCACCACCATGCTGCCGCCATAACCGATGACAGCGCTGACCTCACCATCGTAGACACAACGTGCCTGCGCGCCGGGACCGCCCATGATATTGATACCCTTGTTGTCGAGTGTCACGCCTTTCAATCCGTCAACATTGTACTGTCCGAAGTGGCTCACGATGCGATAGTTGCCCGTGATCGGCATTGGCAGTCGTCCGCGGTTGGCTTCGAAGCCATTGTTCATCATGCGGTCGACGGTAGAGAATTGCTGCGCCTCCTGGTTCTGCTGTTGCACGTGCTTGATCTCCTGCTGAGCGCGTTGTGCATCGACCCGCTGTTTCAGCTCAGCAGCCCGTCGCATAGACTCCGCCTCACGGGCAGCCTGCTCCGCAGCCGCCTTCCGAGCCTCAGCCTCACGCTCCGCTGCCTCGCGTGCTGCCAACTCCCGTGCCGCGGCCTGCTGAGCCGCACGCTCACTGGCCAACGCCTTTGCGGCGGCTTCCTGACGGGCCTTGGCCGCGGCCGCCTCACGGGCACGCTGGGCAGCAGCCTCTGCCAAGGCCGCCTGACGGGCTTGTTCCTTGAGCTGAGCCTCACGCTGGCGTGCCTCAGCAATACGGCGAGCGTTCTCGCGGGCAGCGGCCTCCGCGGCCGCCTTCTTCTGTGCTAGAAGAGCAGCACGCTGTTTGGCGGCGGCCTCCGCGGCGGCTTTGCGTTTCGCCTCGGCGGCAGCACGAGCGCGCACCTTCTGCACTTCTATCTCCACGAGCTGGTCGATCTTGGCATTGAGTGCGGCGTCTTTCTTATGCTGTTCAGCGATGATGGTCTGTATCGTCTTTTGCTGTTGCTGCAAGCTCGCCACCACCTGCTGCTGCTCAGCCTTGTTGCCTTCGAGTTTATGCTTCTCCTGCTGTCCCTTATATAATAAGGTGTTTTTCTGTCCTTTGACGTGCTGTAGCTGACGATGCTTGTCATTGACCTGTCCCTGCTTGGCTCTGACAGCCTCGCCTTGCGCCCTCTGGTACTGAGCATACTCACGTACGAAGCGCAGGCGTCGGTACATCTGATAGAAGTTCTTCGCTGAGAAAATAAACATCAGCCGGTCCTGCACCGAGCGGTGGCGCGCCATATAGCGCATCGATTTGATGTATTTCTGCTGCCGGTCGCGCAATTGCTGCTGCAAGGTCTTCAGCTGCGAGTTGAGGATGCCAATGTTTCCCTCGATATGATGGATGTCTTTTTGTATACCTTCGATATTGTGCTGTCGCTGATCGATTTCGCCATTGATAACCATCAGGTGCTGCAGCCGCTCAGCGACATCAGCCTTGTTTTTCTTCAAAGCGGCTTCCTGCTCCCTTATCTTCTTCTGTATGGCCGCCCGCTGGTTTTGCAGTCCACGGATAGAAGCATTGGTGTAGACCTTGGCATTGCTGGATTTTGTCGCAGACCGAGCGTTTTTTCGTCCATTTCTCCGGCTGTTGCTGCTCTTTTCCTTTGTGTGTGTAGAAGCAGTTGTCGCCGTCTTCCGACGCGACGTCTGCTCTGTGCGGCTGGTCTTCCGCACTGTTGCAGTCTTGCGTCGGTTTTGCGCGTTCAGAGTGAGCACGAGGCTCACGGTAATCATTAAAGTGACTATTCGTCTCATTTACATGCTGAGTATTTTACCAAAAACATCCTTTACGTCCATCTGCTTATAGCGGTCCGACACCGTTGACTGTTCCTCCCAGTCGCTGTCGGTCTTGAACTTTCCCAACTCCAGTCTGACGGTGCACTTCTGCGTTTTCTTCGTTGCTGTCGTGGTGAAAGAGAAAGACTGCGTGGCAGGGAACATCTTATTGCCAAGTGCCTTGAAGTCGGAGTAGAGCCACACCAGCGAAGAATTGCCGTGTACCGCGCTCTTATAGTTGACGTCAGTCTGCAAGATACGTGCACTGGCCGTGTCGGCTTTCCACGTAAAAGTCATGTTGCCGTTTTGCAGCGTGATGGGTCTGAGAGTGCCCATTTCATCGGTTTTCACCGTATATCTCGACAGATCGCCCTCACCCACCTTCTGTGTTCCCGGGAGGAAGAGCTGATTCCAGAACAGTGCCTGAAGGGAATAGAAGTTCAGACCATTGTCGCGGAGGAAGTCCAACTGGTTGTAGTCGCCTTTGAGATACTCTTTGTGCATCCGGTCAATGACCAGCACGTAGTCGGGCGTAAACTCCAGACGTCCCACCTCACTGCCCAAGAGCGGGATGAAGAGCTGCAAGCGGATCACCTTGTCGCGGCGCATGTGCAAGGACCCGGGCACGGTAATCTCCTTATCACCCATGGTTGCAGTGAACGTCATGGAGCTGACAATGTTCTGGGCATACACCTTTTGGTCGCTGACGCGCTGCACAAAAGCCAAACTCTGAAGATGGTCGGCTTTAGCAGTTTTGGGAGTTGCCTTGGAGGCAGAGGGCAAGGTCACCGTGTCCTTGACAGCAGCCTTTTGTGCGCCACAAGACGTAAACGCCATCAGTCCGGCGAAGAGCGTGAGAAAGATATGAGTTTTCTTCATGATTTTATCTTCTGTTTTTTCGTTTACTGGTTCGTTTTTCTGCCATTCCACCGGCAATCTTTTGTCGCAGTGCGGCGGCATTGCCGCTACCAGCCTTCACTGCCTGCGTCCAATATTTCTGTGCTTGCTCACGCAGTCCGGCTGCCCAATAGATGTCTCCGGCATGCTCCAACAGGTCAGCGCGCATGTCAGAGTCAGAGAGATTGGCCAAAGCCTGGTCGATATAGAGTTTGGCTTCGGTATAGCGGTCTTCCTTATATAATATCCAGGCATAGGTGTCGAGATAGGTCGAATTTTTCGGTTCGGCCTTGATGGTCTTGGCACTCATCTCCTCGGCCTTTTTGAGATCTTTGCCATCAACGCTCAAGAAGTAGGCATAGTTGTTGAGCGTCATCACCTGGTCGGGCTTCCACTGCAGGCAACTGTCAAACGCGGCGTAAGCTTTGTCGTTCTGTCCTTTGTTGTGATAGATCTCTCCCATGATGGCATAGAAGTCGCTTACGATGTCGGGATTGCTCTTGGAGTTAATCACGGAAGTACCGCGCTGGAAGGCATCCAAAGCACCGTCATCGTCCTTCTGATAGTAGCGCGCGAGCCCCGTGAAGTAATAAAACGCCATCTCATCGGGATTATAGAGCATACCCGGCTCGCTGAGCGCGGCAATCTCCTTCCAGTTTTGCTTTGACCAATTGTTTTGGATGAGCTGAAAACGGGCACTGCCGTTGTCGGGTGCAAGCTTCAGGAGGTAGACGAGCGCGCTGTCGAGCATCGCCGTCGGCATCTTCTTGACCGTGTAGTAAGCCACGCGCATCTCTGCCACGTCAGTGTCGCGGGGCATCGCCTCCTGCATGCGGTCGAGCAGCTTCACCACGCTGAGGGAGTCACCCTTGGCGTCGCACTCCTGCACGGCCTGCTTGAGAAACATGGCGCGCGTCTGTGCCGGTGTGTTCTTGCCCAAGAGTACTTCGGTCATCATCCGGCGGGCAAGAGAATCCTGACCCGTGGCACGGTAATAGTCATACATGGAACTCTGGGCATAGACATTGGTGGGATCGGCTTTCAACACCTGCGTGAGAAGTTTATAAGCCTCGCCGCCGCGTTTGTTCTGCATGAGCCAGTTGCCCAACATCACGGTGAAACTGGGATCATTGGGATGGCTGTCGGCAAGTCCTCTCAGTGTTTTATATGCCATCTTCTTATCGCCCATCATCTCGTAGACACTCATCTTGCCCAGCGTGAAAGAGTCGTTGGGTCCCTCGATCTGTTCGAGTCGTCCGATGGTATTGAGCATCATCGGATAGTTCTGCTGCTGTTTGTAGAGTTGGACGAGGATGTTCAGCACATCGCTGCGGTCGCGGTTGGCGGCAAAGAATCGCTCGTAGGACTGTATAGCCTGGGCGTAGTTGCCGGTGCCGATATAGAACTGGGCGAGCCGCTCTTGGTAGGTGTCGTTCTCCGGACTGAGCATTGTGGCCTTCTCGAGACATTTCATCGCCAATGTGTCTTGCTTGAGTTGGGAGAGATACATGGCTTTGAAATACCACGCGTCAGCCGCGTTGGGATTGATGTCAAGACAATGGTTGAGCAAGTCAAAGGCTGCATCATAGTGTCCTGCCTCTTGCTGGCGGATTGCCTCCAGGAAGAAGAAGTCATACCGGCGGCTGTCGTTATAGCTCAACGGCGGCAGGGTGACAGTCGTCCTGACCATTGCTTTCTTGGCTGCGGGCCGCTTGCGGTCCTTGGCGGCAAGCAAGCCCGGCACGAGCAACAGACTGAAAAGACTGAAAAGAAAGATGCGAAGTTGCTTCATGTTATCTTTGTTATTTTACACCGGTATGTCCATATCCTCCCTCGCCGCGCTCGGTTTCATCGAGCACTTCCACGCTTTCAAACGTAGCTTTGGCATATTGGGCGATGACCATCTGAGCGATGCGCTCCCCATCTTTCACCACGAAGTCCTCGTTGGAGAAGTTGACGAGTAGCACCATGATCTCGCCGCGATAGTCAGCATCTACGGTGCCAGGAGTGTTGAGCACAGTGATACCATGCTTCAACGCCAGACCGCTGCGCGGACGCACCTGTGCCTCGTAGCCGTCAGGCAAGGCAATGTGAAGGCCCGTAGGCACTAAGCGACGCTCCAAAGGATGCAGCGTGATCGGCGCCTCGATGTTGGCGCGCAAGTCCAGACCGGCGCTCTGAGGGGTAGCGTAGGCTGGTAAGGGCTGATGACCCGTGTTGACTACTTTGATTTTAACCATATTAGATGCAAAATTAAGCAATTATCCCCACATTGCTTTATTTTTTTTGATTAAAAAGACGAAAATCGTTGGATAGAAGACGAAGAAAGAGTAACTTTGCGAGAAAACACTCAGCAACAACGACATGAACTGGCAACAACTGATCTCTAACAAGCGTCTCGGGCAGGAACTGCGCCATCCGCTCAGACACGACGCGCGCTCGGAGTTTAAGCGCGACGGCGACCGCCTGATCTACTCCGCGCCTTTCCGAAGACTACAAAACAAGACGCAGGTGTTCCCGCTTCCGGGCAGTATCTTTGTGCACAACCGTCTCACCCACTCTCTGGAGGTGAGCTCGCTCGGAAAATCCTTAGGCGATGACGTGGCGCGACAACTCGTTGAGAAGCATCCTGAACTCAGAGGTACGCTCTTTGAGGAAATCGGCACCATCGTGCAAACGGCCGGGCTGGCTCACGACATGGGCAATCCGCCCTTCGGACACTCAGGTGAGAAGGCTATACAGACTTACTTCTCCGAGGGTGAGGGAAGCTATTTGAAGGAGAAGGTAAGTCCCGGTTTCTGGGACGATCTGACACACTTCGAGGGCAACGCCAACGCTTTCCGACTGCTGACCCACCGCTTTGTGGGACGACGACCGGGAGGATACGCGATGACCTACTCCACGCTGGCCTCGATCGTGAAGTATCCCTTTGCCAGCAGCATGGCGGGAGAGCATGGCAAGTTTGGCTTTTTCCAAAGCGAGGCAGAGGTGTTTCGCCGGATAGCCACTGAGCTCGGCATGATATGCAACAATGAAAACAGGTCGCAGCTAAACTACTGCCGCTACCCACTCGTCTACTTGATGGAGGCGGCCGACGACATCTGCTATGAGATCATGGACATTGAGGACTCGCACAAACTGAAGATTCTGACCTTTGCGGAAACCTCTGACCTGTTGCTCGGATTCTTTGACGAGGACGGGCGTAACCACATCCTGCAGCGGCTGAAAGACGAGGATGTGACAGACCGCAACGAGCAGATCGTGTATATGCGCGCCTGCGTGGTGGGACTGTTGGAGCACGAATGCGTGAGGACTTTTGTGGAGCATGAGGAGCAGATACTCAACGGCGAGTTCAAGGGCAGCCTCATCAGCAACATGAGCGAGCCGCTGCGACTGGCCTATCAACGTTGTGTCAAGACGTCCTATGCCAAGATCTATCAGAGCAAACCGGTGCTCGACGTGGAGCTGAGCGGTTACAAGATCATGGAAACACTCATGCAGACGCTTGTCGACGCGGCTGTTCATCCCGAAAAATTCCATAGCCAGCAGCTCATCAAGCGGTTCAGCAGTCAGTACGACATCCATAGCGATGACCTCGAAACGCGGCTGATGGCTGTCGTGGACTATATCAGCGGCATGACGGATGTCTACGCCCTCGACGTCTATCAAAAGATCAATGGCATCGCGCTACCGATAGTCTGATATACCCATACAAAAAGAGGAGTCCGTCATGGACTCCTCTTGATGATGCTTTTATACAGTTTCTTTCTTCCTTGAGCAAAGGCAGAAACCATCAGGTTTTCTTTATTTCTCCCTTCAATCCTTCTTTGGCATCGGCATCTTCAGAGCTTCGGGGTGCTCCTTGACAAAGCTGTTGATGTGGCGGATGCGCTTTTCCTCGAAGATCTCATCCACGGCGATAAGGATGCCGCTCTCCTCGACATCGCCAAACTCATAGTTGACGGCAGTGCCAAAAAACTTCATCGTGGGGCTCAGGTTCATGTAGGCATTGACCAAGGGCGGGATGTTATAACCCAGCTCACGCACTTGATGGTTGAGAATACGATAGTCGGCCCTAAAGTCATCTTCGCAGAAGATCTGGCGCAACTCATCCTCCGGTGTGTCGATTATCACCGGTTTCATCGGTACGACAAGTTTGTCGGCATCACCGAAATGCTTGTGCAGGAAGTAGAGAATCATGTCGCGGCCGCGACGCACAAACGACGGGTACATCGTCATCTTGCCCAGGAAATATTTGCATCGCGGGTTGATGACCGTCAGCGCACCCAGTCCATCCCACAGATTATCCAAAGCGAAGATGCTCTTGGTGTTCTTCCTGACATTCTGATACTCCAAAGAGACAAACGAGCGGCCGAGTTCCACAGTATATGGAGCATAGTCACGCATGAACTCATCAGAGAAGTGAAACATGTGGCTCATAGCCAGATTGGGCTGTCCTTCGGCGTTGATCTGCCAGTCCTCGCCAAAGAGATAGCGGTAGCCGCCGATGATCTCCTCGGCTTCGGGATTCCAGACGATCAGCTGCTTGCAGCCGTTTGGCATCGTGTCGAACTCATCGATATCGACCGACTTGCCCGTGCCGCCACCTGACGTGCGGAAGGCGATCTCACGCAGACGGCCTATCTCCTGCATCACGTGCGGTGCTTCCGTGGCACGGATGACATAAATTTCATTGTGGCTCTTGTTGGTTGTACGCAGACAGCGCTCAGGAGTCAATTCACTTTTCAGCAGTTCCTTGCTGATGGGTTGGATAATCTCTTCTTCCATTTCTGCTAATATTGGTTGCGTTCACTCCCCGCGTAGGCTTGCGGGGCCTGCCTGTTCGTAAACCTTGTTCTCTACAAAAAGTGCCCATTCCTTCGGTGTTTTGCTCTTGTCGAACGTCTGCCATGGAATCGGCTTGCCGATGACGATACGGAACTTCTTATGGACGTTGCGGTACATCTCGTCGACAAGAAACAGCATCGCAATGTTCACCTTCAGCCCCAAACGCTTCTGCCAACGGGCGATACGATAGAAGCGGTTGGAATTGCGACCGCTGAAGTAGATGGGGACTACGTCGCGATGATACTCTACACTCTTGGAGATGAATGTCTTCTTCCACGGCAGGTCATGGATACGACCATTGATCATACGGGAGTTGAGACCCGCGGGGAACATGAGCATGTGGTTGTCGCTCTGGAAGCCGGCCTCCACCATAGCGGGGAAGTTACGGCTTTGCTTACCCGTCTTGTTGATGCCGATACACACCGGACGAAGGCCGGGAAGGAACAGCAACAGGTCGTTGACGAGATAACGGAAACGTCCGTCGTAATGGTCACCGATGATCGCACCGAGACAAACACCGTCCTCGCCACCCAAAGGATGGTTGCTCACAAAGGTGTAGAGCTTGCCGTCGCTTTTGTCGGGCAGGTTTTCCTTGCCTTCAATCGTCACCTGCATGTCGAGGTATTTCACGCATTCCTTGAGCCACTCGGTACCAAACTGATGACGATGCTTCCACAAAAAGTCGTTGACTTCATCCTCATGAACGATACGACGAAGCCATGACACAAGGAAAGCCGGCACGTATTTTGCGCGCCGTCCCAGCTTGCTTTCGAGAACCTTCTTCACGTCTATTGTCTTCTGAAAAGACTCTTCAACGCTTTCTCTTTGGGAATTGTTTGTACTAACGTCCATGTTATTCCATAAGATACTAATCAAATGCAAAAATAACACTTCTTTTTCATATTTCTTCATTTTTGCCACTAAAATTATAAGAAAAGCACAAAAAAGGGTAAACAACAAAGTTCAGACAACTACATCTCTGAAAAGACACCATACGACAAAGCCTCTTACAGGAAAGAAGAGAATCGAAAAAATATAGCTATAAAATGGAGATAAGTGGGGATTTTTATGTAACTTTGAACCCAAATACGCTATATAAAGATGTGTAGCCACGATAAAAGCATGGCTCAAGGCAACGTAAAGATGGAAAAGACAGAAGAATATCACATTCCTGTGCTGCTGAAGCAGAGCGTCGACGGACTGAATATTCAGCCCGGAGGCATCTATGTCGATGTCACTTTCGGCGGTGGCGGACATTCGAGAGAGATTCTCTCACGAATGGACAGCACGGCTCATCTCTACAGCTTTGACCAGGACGCCGACGCTGAACAAAACATTCTCACCACCGAAGGCGAGGGAAAGCGATTTGTCGACGACCCACGGTTTACCTTTGTACGCTCCAACTTCAGATACCTGAAAAACTGGATGCGCTACTATGGCGTGGAACATATCGACGGACTGCTTGGTGACCTCGGCGTGTCAAGTCACCACTTCGACGACGAGAGCCGTGGCTTCTCGTTCCGCTTCGACGCTCCGCTGGACATGCGTATGAACAAGCGGGCGGGAACCACAGCGGCCGACATTGTCAACACGGCCACAGAGTCGCAACTGGCTGACATCTTCTATCTCTATGGTGAACTGAGGTCGGCACGGCGCATCGCCGCCACGATCGTCAAGACCCGGACCGACAAGCCCATCCTCACCACAAGCGATTTCCTCAACACTGTGGAGCCGCTCTTTCGACGAGAAAGGGAGAAAAAAGACATGGCAAAACTGTTCCAGGCTCTGCGCATTGAGGTGAATCACGAGATGAGCGCACTCAAAGAGATGCTTGCCGCGGCCACCGAGCTGCTCCGACCGGGCGGACGGCTGAGCGTCATCACCTACCACTCGCTCGAAGACCGCATCGTCAAGAACATGATGAAAACGGGAAATGCAGAGGGCAAGACCGTGCAGGACTTCTACGGAAGAATAGAAAGTCCCTTCGCTCTGGTCAACAATAAGGTTATCACGCCTGACAATGAGGAGCAGGCACGCAACCCGAGAAGCCGTAGCGCTAAACTGAGAATCGCTGAGAAAAAATGAAGAAACAAGAGCAAATAAACAACAATATAACCGACAACAAGGATGGCACCAGATCCCTAAAGGACATTCTGGGGACTCCGGCGGACGACAAGGCGAATAATACAACTGCCACTGCTGACGAGGAAAAGCCAAACGGACAGACCACCGAAAACGCCGACAAAAGTGAGAACAAACCGGCAGAAAGCCTGCCCTCGCTGAAAGAGGTCATCGAAGAGCAGGCCACAGAGGACGAGGCACCGCAATCGCGCCTCTTCTCCCTGAAGAAGATCTTGGGTGGAGACATCCTCTACACCTCGTTCGTCAGAAGGCAGATATGGCTCTTCATGCTCATCGGCGCGTTTCTGATCGTGTATATCGGCAGCAGATACAGTTGTCAGCAAGACCTCATACAGATCGACAAGCTGCAGGTGAAACTAAAGGACGCCAAATACAAGGCTCTTTCCAGTACCAGCCAGCTCACGGAGATCAGCCGCGAAAGCAATGTCATCGAACTGTTGAAAAACAATAAGGACAGTGTGCTGAAGATTCCCAGTGCTCCTCCTTATAAAATAGAAGTACCCGAGGAGGGCAAATAACGACATGAGCAAATTCAACAACCAGAAAATCATGCCACGCTACAGTGTCATCTGTATGCTGATGACCATCATCTCCCTCGGCGTGCTTATCAAGGCGGGATATATCATGACTGCCAAACGGGACTACTGGATGAAGGTGGCAGACCGCGTAAAACGGGACAACGTAGTCATCCAGCCCGTCAGAGGAAACATCCTCAGCTGCGATGGACAACTGCTGGCCTCGTCGCTGCCGGAGTTCAAAATCTTCATGGACTTTCAGCAACTTCACGATGCGGGCAACGACTCCTTATGGGACGCTAAGGAAAAGCTGATCTGCAAAGGCCTGCACGAGATCTTCCCGGAACAAAGTCCCGCAGACTTCAAAGCCAACCTCGACAAAGGACGGAAGAAGATGAGCCGCCATTGGCCGGTGTGGCCCTATCGCATCAACTACAACACTTACTCAGAGGTGCTGAAGTTGCCGGTATTCAACCTCACGAAGTTCCAAAGCGGTTTCCACTGCGAGGAACTCAACGCACGCGAGAATCCTTTCGGCACGCTCGCTGAGCGCACGGTAGGTGATATGTATGCACTGAAAGACGGCGGACGTATGCCACGCTGTGGCCTGGAACTGTCGTTCGACAAACTGCTCCGTGGTACCAATGGCGTCGGACACCGCCGCAAGGTACTCAACAAGTATCTCGACATCATCGACAAAGAGCCTGTCAACGGTTGCGACATCATCACGACCATCGACGTAGGCATTCAGGACTTGGCCGAAAGAGCCGTCATCGAAGAACTCAAACAGCCGGAAGTCAACGGCGACGTGGGCGTGGCGATCGTCATGGAGGTGAAGACGGGCGACATCAAAGCCATCGTCAACATCGACAAATGCTACGGACCCAATGGACAGATCATCTATAAGGAGATCAAAAACCACGCCGTCAGCGACCTCATGGAGCCGGGATCGGTATTCAAGCCCGTCAGTGTCATGACAGCTTTGCAGGACGGCATGTGCGACACAAGCAAGATCGTGGACACAGGCAACGGCGTCTGGCCAATGTACGGACGGGAGATGAAAGACCACAACTGGCGGCGCGGTGGATATGGTGTCATGAACATGGCCACCACACTGCGCGTGAGCTCTAACATCGGCGTGAGCCGAATCATCGACGAGTACTACCACAATGATCCGGAAAAATTCGTGCGCGGTGTCTATCGCTCCGGCATTGCCTCGGATCTGCACATCCCTATTGTGGGTGCCAGTCCGGCTAAGATTCGTATGCCAAAGAAGAACAAACGCGGCGAGTGGCTCAACTGGAGCAACACTGCACTGCCGTGGATGAGCATAGGATATGAGTCGCAGGTGCCGCCGATCTCCACGCTGGCATTTTACAACGCCATCGCCAACAATGGGTGTATGATGCAACCACGATTCGTCAAGGCATCCATTCAAAACGGCGAAGTCACCGAATATCCGCCGCAAGTGGTCAAAGGACATACACAAATCGCTTCGCCCGCTGTCATCAAAAAGATGCAGGTGATGCTGGAGCATGTGGTCAGCGAGGGACTCGGAAAAAAAGCCGGATCGACATCTTTTAAGGTTGCCGGCAAGACCGGTACCGCTCAGATCTCAAAAGGATCAGTAGGCTACAAGAGCGGAATGACACACTACTTGCTGTCGTTTGCCGGTTATTTCCCCGCCGACAACCCGAAATACAGCTGTATCGTCTGCATACAGAAAGGTGGACTGCCTGCTTCGGGTGGCGGCATGAGCGGTGTGGTCTTCCATCATATCGCCGAGGGCATAATGGCACAGAGCGAGGGACGCGATGTCAGACAGGCACGCGACTCGGCTTCTGTCTTCGTCCCGCAGGTCAAAAACGGCAATATTCTCTCTGCCGACTTCGTACTCTCGCAGTTGGGAATCAAGACCAAGCGCAACTATATCGCCAACATCGCCAACACCAGCGCACTGTGGGGACAGGCCAAGAGCGGCACCCACTACGTGGATCTTGTCCATCAAGGTGTGCCAAGTACCAAACATGTACCCAACGTCATGGGCATGGGAGCACGCGACGCTGTCTATCTCATGGAGCAACGGGGCGTGAAATGCCGCATCATCGGGCGTGGAAAGGTCGTCAAGCAAAGCCTCCCGCCAGGACAATATATCCACCGACGCGAGACGTGTACGCTGACCTTGGAGTAGAAAAGAGCAAGGTACAGCACAGTCTTCGACACGTTTGACTCTGATTTGACCGGCTACTTATCTCTGAAGAGACCGGAAAAATATATAGACAAGGACAAAACTGATAGAAATAAAATATAAAAAATAATATAGAAAGAAATGAAACTACAAGAGCTTCTCAAGGGCATCAAGCCCACCTCTGTCATTGGGGGCGTGGATGCCGACATCACCGGCGTAGACATAGACTCGCGCCAAGTCAAGGATGGTCATCTGTTCGTTGCCATGAAAGGCACTCAGGTAGACGGTCACCGTTTCATCCCTAAGGCCATTGAGCAAGGTGCCAGTGCCGTGCTCTGCGAAGACCTGCCGGAAGAGAAAGCCGAAGGCGTCACCTACATTCAGGTGCCTTCTACCGAAGATGCTGTCGGTCATGTGGCTACGCTCTTCTATGGAGACCCGTCGAAGAAGCTCAAACTTGTCGGCGTGACCGGTACTAACGGAAAGACAACGATCGCCACCTTATTATATAATATGTTCCGCAAGATGGGATATAAGTGCGGTCTGCTCTCTACTGTCGTCAACTATATCGACGGCGAAGCCATTCCCGCTGACCACACCACACCGGATCCCATCGAACTGAACATGCTCTTGGGCAAGATGGTAGAGGCAGGATGCGAGTATGCGTTCATGGAGTGCTCCAGCCACGCCATCGCTCAGAAACGTATCGGCGGACTGAAATTCACAGGCGGTATCTTCACCAACCTCACTCGCGACCACCTCGATTATCACAAGACCTTTGAGAACTACCGCAATGCTAAAAAGGCTTTCTTCGACGGACTGCCCAAGTCTGCTTTCGCCATTACCAATGCCGATGACAAAAACGGCATGATCATGGTGCAGAACACAAAGGCTACGGTGAAGACCTACTCCATCCGACAGATGGCTGACTTCCGCGCCCGCATCATCGAGATGCACTTCGCTGGAATGTATCTCGATATTGACGGACACGAGGTCGGCGTGCAGTTCATTGGTAAATTCAACGTCAGCAATCTGTTGGCTGTATATGCCGCCGCACGCATGCTGGGTAAAGATCCAGAGGAGATTCTCGTGATCTTGAGCACGCTACACAGCGTCAGCGGACGTTTGGAGCCCATTCAGTCACCCAAAGGCTTCACAGCCATCGTCGACTATGCCCACACGCCTGACGCTCTGCAAAACGTATTGGCTGCCATCCACGAGGTGCTCAACGGCAAAGGACACGTCATCACCGTATGCGGCGCAGGCGGCAACCGTGACCACGGCAAACGCCCGCTCATGGCCCAGGAAGCCGTCAAACAAAGCGACAAAGTGATTATCACCAGCGACAATCCACGTTTCGAGGATCCACAAGCTATCATCGACGACATGCTCGCCGGACTGAATGCTCAGCAGATGCAAAAGGTCATCAGCATCGTAGACCGTAAGGAGGCTATCAAAACGGCATGCATGATGGCACAGAAAGGCGACGTGATCCTCGTGGCAGGTAAGGGACACGAGAACTACCAGGAGATTAAAGGTGTGAAACATCACTTCGACGACCATGAGGTCTTGCGTGAGATCTTCGGTATCAACACCCCGTCGCAAGACGCTGCCGCTGGTGCCTGTGATAAATAACAAGGTTCTGAGGCTGTCAATAAAGAGCTAAGTATCAATAATAAAAGCTAAGGCTAAGAAACAACATAGGCTAAGGCTATCCATAACAAAAGCTAAGACATGCTATATTATCTCTTTCGTTTCCTGGAGCAGTACGGAATTTCCGGGGCACGCATCTGGGGTTACATCTCCTTCCGTGCGTTGCTGGCTCTGATTCTCTCGCTGATCATCTCGGCATGGTTTGGTGAGAAGTTCATCAAATACCTGAAGAGTAAGCAGATCACCGAGACGCAGCGTGATGCCAAGATCGATCCCTTTGGCGTCAACAAAATAGGAGTACCCTCCATGGGTGGCGTGATCATCATCGTCAGCATACTGATTCCAGCACTGCTGTTAGGCCGTCTGCGCAACATCTATCTGATTTTGATGCTTATCACCACTGTGTGGCTGGGCTTCCTCGGTGGCATGGACGACTACATCAAGATCTTCCATCGCAACAAGGAAGGACTGAAAGGCAAGTACAAGATTGTCGGACAGATAGGTATCGGACTGATCGTCGGACTCGTACTTTGGGCTTCACCCGATGTGAAGTCCAATGAAAACATCGTGCTTCAGCGCCAAGGACAGGAAGTGGTCGTCAAGCACCGTACCGAAGCACGCAAGACGCTGAAAACAACAATACCGTTTGTCAAAGGCCACAACCTCGACTACTCATCGGTGATGTCCTTCTGTGGCAAGTATAAAACAGCCGCAGGTTGGATTCTCTTCGTCGTTATGACAATCTTGGTCGTCACCGCTGTGAGCAACGGTGCCAACCTTAATGACGGTATGGACGGCATGTGCGCCGGCAACTCAGCCATCATAGGCGTGGCATTAGGCATCTTGGCTTATGTAAGCTCGCATATCCAATTTGCCGCATACCTTAATATTATGTATATCCCAGGCTCGCAAGAGCTGGTGGTCTTCATGTGTGCGTTTGTCGGAGCACTCATCGGCTTCCTTTGGTACAACGCCTACCCTGCCCAGGTATTCATGGGCGACACGGGGTCACTGACCATTGGTGGCATCATCGGCGTGTGCGCTGTGATCATCCACAAAGAACTGTTGCTGCCGATTCTCTGCGGCATCTTCTTCGTGGAAAGCCTCAGCGTCATCTGTCAGGTATGGTACTACAAACTCGGAAAACGACATGGCGTGAAGCAGCGTATCTTCAAACGTACACCTATCCACGACAACTTCCGTGTGACAGACGAGCAGCTCGATCCCGACTGCAAATACTTGATCAAGAGTCCCCACTCACCTAAACATGAGTCAAAGATCACAATCCGCTTTTGGATTATCACCATCATCTTAGCGGCTCTGACTATCATCACACTCAAGATAAGATAAGAAAGACTGCTCAAAGAAGGCAACTCGAAGCTACTATATAAGCAACTCGAAACTAATATATAAGTGACTCTAAGCTACTATATAAGTGACTCTAAGCTACTATATATATAATAAGGTGTTGCCAGAAAGAGAGCAGTGCAACTGCCAAGAAGCAAAAAAACAGCTGCCAGCCATAGGCGGTTGTGCTATAAACAAAAAGATAAAAACCTCGAAAGAGTAAAAACGTAGTTCAGTAATGAAAAGAATCGTTATATTAGGAGCCGGCGAGAGCGGTGCAGGTGCTGCCGTGCTGGCAAAGAAAGAAGGTTTCGACGTTTTCGTATCTGACACTTCTTCGATCAAGGACAAGTACAAGAAACTGCTTGACGACCATCAGATAGAATGGGAAGAAGGCCATCACACTGAGGAGAAAATCCTGAATGCCGACGAAGTCATCAAAAGTCCGGGTATCCCGAAAGAGGCTCCGATGGTGCAGAAACTGATGGCTCAACACACACATATCATCAGTGAGATAGAGTTTGCCGGACGGTACACTGACGCCAAGATGATCTGTATCACGGGCAGCAATGGCAAGACGACAACCACCTCACTTATCTATCATATCTTCAAGAGTGCCGGATACGATGCGGGGCTGGCCGGAAATATCGGCAAGAGTCTTGCCTTGCAGGTAGCAGAGGAACCGCATGAGTACTATATCATCGAGCTGAGTTCTTTCCAGCTCGACAATATGTACGACTTCCGTGCCAACATAGCCATTCTGCTCAATATCACGCCCGATCACCTCGACCGCTACGACTTCAAGTTCCAAAACTATGTCGATGCCAAGATGCGCATCATCCAGAACCAGACAGCAGATGACCACTTCATTTACTGGAACGACGATCCTGTCATCAAGCAACAACTCGACAAATACGATATCAAAGCCGTGCAGTGTCCGTTCTCAGAGCTGAAGGAGAAGGGAAGCATCGCCTATATCGAGGAAGGACAATACAAACTTGAGTACCCCACTCCATTTAATATGGAGCAGGAAGAACTCTCTCTGACCGGCAAACACAACATCTATAACTCTCTCGCCGCCGGTTTGGCTTCCAACATCAGCGGCATCAGAAAAGATATCATCCGCAAGAGTCTGAGTGACTTCCCAGGTGTGGAGCACCGTCTGGAAAAGGTCTGCGACGTAGCTGGCGTGCACTATGTCAACGACTCAAAGGCCACCAATGTCGACGCTTGCTGGTATGCCTTGGAGAGCATGCGCACGCCTGTCATCCTCATCCTTGGCGGTAAGGACAAAGGCAACGACTACAACGCCATCAAAGAATTGGTTCAGAAAAAGTGCGTAGGACTTGTCTATCTCGGTGCCGACAACACCAAGCTCCACAACTTCTTCGACAAGTTGGGCATTCCCGTGCGCGATACGCACAACATGAAGGACTGTGTAAAGGCATGTTACGACATGGCCCGTCCCGGCGACACCGTTTTGCTTTCGCCCTGTTGCGCCAGTTTCGACCTCTTCCACAATATGGAGGACCGCGGCGAACAGTTCAAGCAACAAGTCAGAAGCCTGTAAAGCATATAGAGCCGACGGAGCGTTCCCTCGGCTCTTCAACAATGACAACAAGTGGACAACAAAAAAATTGGAAACATATTCAAGGGTGACAAAGTCATCTGGATGGTGTTTTTCTTCCTTTGTCTCATCAGCATCGTAGAGGTTTTCTCAGCCTCTTCCGAGCTGACCTACAAAGGAGGAAGCTATGTCGCGCCTATCATCAAACATATAGGCCTGCTTGGGCTCGGTGCGTTCCTAGCCCTCGTCACCCTTAACATCAAGTGCAAGTACTTCAAGATCGCCACGCCGTTTCTGCTGCTTCTTTCACTTGCGACGCTCATTTGGGTAGACTTTGCCGGTCACTCCACCAACGATGCCCAGCGATGGCTCTCAATCTTCGGTTTGCAGTTCCAACCCTCAGAGATAGCCAAGGGCACGCTGGTGCTCGCAACGGCTCAGGTGTTGAGCGCCATGCAGACCGAGCGTGGCGCTGATCGCCATGCTATGCCCTACATCTTGGTGGTTTGTGCCTTTATCATTCCATTCATCATGGTGGAGAATCTCTCCACCGCAGCCCTATTGTGTTCCGTCATCTTCTTCATGATGATCATTGGCCGTGTACCTGCCCCACAACTTGGCAAGCTCATCGGAAGTGTTGTACTAGCTATCGTTTTAGTATTTTCAATGGTCATGATCTTTGGACACGACAACGAAGACACCTCCCCAGAAGGGCAACTCACGGAACAAGTAGATGGTAAAAAGCCGGTAAAAACCAAAAACGGAGGCATGCTTCACCGATTTGACACATGGAAATCGCGTATCGACAAGTTCAGCGACCATGAAGAAATACCGCCAGAGAAAGTCGATCTCGACAAAGACGCTCAGACTGCCCACGCCAATATCGCCATAGCATCCAGCAACATCATCGGTAAGGGACCGGGCAACTCTGTAGAGCGCGACTTCCTTTCTCAGGCCTTCTCTGACTTCATCTATGCCATCATCATCGAAGAGTTGGGCATCGAGGGCGCGGCATTTGTGGCAATGCTCTATATCATCCTGCTCTTCCGAACGGGTCGTATTGCCAGCCGATGCGAGAACAACTTCCCGGCATTCCTTGCCATGGGACTCGCCCTGCTACTGGTCACGCAGGCACTGTTCAACATGTGCGTAGCCGTGGGACTGGTTCCTGTGACAGGACAACCACTGCCGCTCATCAGCAAGGGCGGTACGTCCACGATCATCAACTGCATCTATATAGGTGCCATCCTTAGCGTCAGCCGTTCAGCAAAAAAAACGTCTGAGCCTCAGCCGATGAAGGTTGCAACCGACAACGCGGCAGCAGATGATAAGGAAACAAATGTATAATAAATAGTCATTTGGTATAGAAGAAACAAAATAAAGTAGAACAAAAATGATCAAAAGACATTTTTTTTGATTACTTTTGCGGAAAATAAGAAATAGGCGACATGGAGAAAGAATTAAGAGTCATCATCAGCGGCGGAGGCACAGGAGGCCATATCTTCCCTGCAGTCTCTATCGCCAATGCCATCAAAGCCAAATATCCCAGTGCCAAAATCCAATTCGTGGGTGCTCTGGGACGCATGGAGATGCAACGGGTTCCCGCGGCAGGCTACGACATCAAAGGCTTGCCCATCTGCGGTTTCGACCGTAAGCATCTTCTGAAAAACATCGCAGTGCTCTTCAAGATTTGGAAGAGCGAGCGGATGGCAAAGAAAATTGTCAAAGACTTCAAGCCGATGGTGGCTGTCGGAGTGGGTGGTTACGCCAGCGGACCGACGCTGAACGTATGCGCCAGCATGGGTATCCCATGTCTCATTCAGGAGCAGAACAGCTATGCCGGCGTCACTAACAAGCTGCTGGCAAAGAAGGCCAGCAAGATCTGCGTGGCTTACGAAGGCATGGAGCGCTTCTTCCCCGCCGACAAAATCATCATGACCGGAAACCCTGTCCGACAGAATGTCGTGGACGCAACCATTTCCAAAGAGGACGCAAGAGTCAAGTTTGGACTTGATCCCAACAAAAAGACGATACTGCTCGTGGGCGGCAGCTTAGGAGCGCGAACGATCAATGAGAGTATACGACAGCATCTCGACAAGGTGAAAAGCGCCGATGTGCAGTTCATCTGGCAGACCGGCAAGTACTACAATGCCGAGATGACCCAAGCCGTAAAGGACTTTGGCGACATCCCCAACCTGAAAGTACTCGACTTCATCAGCGACATGGGAGCCGCCTATCAGGCTGCCGACCTGGTCATCAGCCGTGCCGGTGCCAGCTCCATCAGTGAGTTCTGCCTTATCGGCAAGGCTGTCATACTCGTTCCCAGCCCCAACGTAGCCGAAGATCATCAGACCAAGAATGCCATGGCACTCGTTGATAAAGACGCTGCCATCTATGTCAAGGACGCTGATGCTCCCGACATGTTGCTCGACAAAGCCTTGGAGATCGTGCACGACGACGCCAAGCTGGCCTCACTGACAGAAAATATCAAGAAACTCGGACTGAAAGACTCCGCCGACGTCATTGCCAACGAAGTCGTCAAACTCGCCTGGGGAAAACAATAAAAGCCTCGGAAGAGACAGTGTCCCATCCAAAAGAGAACTGCCATCCTTCCAAGATATGCAAATAACTCTTTAAACATCATGGAACTCAAAGATATAAAAGCCGTATATTTCATTGGTGCCGGTGGCATCGGTATGAGTGCGCTGGCCCGCTACTTCATCCATAAAGGTCTCGTTGTGGCCGGTTATGACAAGACACCTTCTACGTTGACACAACAGCTCGAAAAGGAAGGCATGGTCATCCACTACAGAGAGAACGTAGATGAGATTCCCCACGCTTGCCGCGACAACAAGTCATGTTTGGTCGTCTATACCCCTGCCATTCCCGCCGAGCATCAGGAATTGCAATACTTCCGCAACAATGGATTCGAAGTGCAGAAACGCGCTCAAGTGCTCGGCATGCTGACACGTTCTCACAAAGGACTCTGTGTTGCAGGCACACACGGCAAGACGACAACGTCGACCATGTGCGCCCACATCATGCATCAGAGCCACGTCGACTGCAACGCCTTCCTGGGTGGCATCTCGAAGAACTACGGTACCAACTATATCCTTTCCAAGACCAGTGACTATGTCGTCATCGAGGCCGATGAGTTCGACCGTTCTTTCCACTGGCTGCGTCCATGGATGAGTGTCATCACCGCCACAGATCCCGACCACCTCGACATCTACGGTACCAAGGAAGCATATCTTGAGAGTTTCCGTCACTATACCGAGCTCATTCAGCCCGGCGGCGCACTCATCATCCACAAAAACCTGGAGATGAAACCCAACGTCCAGGAAGGCGTAAAGACCTATACCTATAGTCGCGACGAGGGAGACTTCCATGCCGAGAATGTCAAAATAGAAAACGGCACCATCACTTTCGACTTCATCTCACCCGTGGAGAACGTCTCGAATGTGAAGCTCGGGCAGCCTGTACCTATTAATATAGAGAATGGTGTAGCTGCCATGGCACTGGCCCAACTCAATGGCTGCACTGCCGAGGAACTGCGCTACGGCATGAGCACATACCACGGCGTGGAGCGTCGTTTCGACTTTAAGATCAACAACGACCAGCACGTGCTGCTTTCTGACTATGCCCATCATCCCAAAGAGATCCTGCAAAGTGCCAAGAGCCTACGCGAGCTCTACCAGGGCCGCAAGTTGACCGCCATCTTCCAGCCGCATCTCTACACCCGTACCCGCGACTTCTACAAGGACTTCGCTGATGCGCTGAGCCATTTCGACGAGGTCATCCTCACCGAAATCTATCCTGCCCGCGAGGCACCTATTCCCGGTGTCACGTCGCAATTGATCTACGACAACCTCAAGCCCGGTGTGGAGAAAAGCATGATCCAGAAAGCCGATGTCCTCAATCTGGTCAAGAGCCGCGACTTCGATGTGCTGATCATCTTAGGTGCCGGCGATCTCGACAACATGGTTCCTCAGATCACACGTATTCTGGAAGAGAAAAAGAAATAAGGCATCCGGTGCGGAAATCTCCGCCCGAGTGTCATCCTATACAGTTATCTGAACCATGCGGATGAACCGAGGAAAAATCATTGTGGGCACTATCGACTTCATGCTGGCGGCCTATCTTGTCATTGCCTTCTTCGTTTTTGACAAGCCCGACCAGGAGAAGCAGATTTGCACGCAGGTGAATATCAACATTGCCGACGAGGCCACCAACGGCTTCATCACGGCAAAGGAGATCAAGAGCCGCATGAAAGACAGCGGGCTCTACCCTTTGGGCAAACCTCTGTATACCGTCGATACGCGCACCATCGAGGATATGCTGATGAGAAGTCCTTTTGTGCAGTCGGCACAATGCTATAAGACACAGGACGGCCATGTATGCATTACGCTCACACAACGTATGCCCACACTGCGCATCAAGTCTGTCAACGGCGACGATTATTATTTGGACGACAACAACAGCATCATGCCCAACTCGCACTACACGAGCGACCTGATCATCGCAACAGGCTATATCAGCAAGTGGTTTGCCCGCAACTATGTGGCATATGTGGGTGAGGCTCTGATGGCCAACGACTTTTGGAAAAACCAGATCGAGCAAATCAATATACTGCCTGACAAAGGCATTGAGCTCGTGCCGCGCGTGGGAGACCAGATCATCTACATCGGTCAGTTGCCCGAAACCAACAGACCTGACAAGCGCAAGCAACTGGTGACTGAATATATCAACCGCAAAATGGACCGGTTGGAGAAATTCTACAAATACGGGCTCTCGCAAGCCGGATGGAACAAATATTCCTACATCAACGTGGAGTTTGACAACCAAATCATTTGCAAAAAGAGACAATACGAAAAAACGGAAGAACTGAATTGATAATTACTATTTACGTATGGCAGATTTTATAGTAGCAATAGAGCTGGGATCCTCAAAAATCACCGGCATTGCGGGGAAGAAGAACCTCGACGGCAGCATTAAGGTCCTGGCTGTCGTAAAGGAAGACGCTACTTCATGCATTCGCAAAGGCGTGGTCAACAATATCGACAAGACAGTGCAAGCCTTGAGCAATGTGATCAAGAAACTCGAGAACATTCTCAAGACCAAGATAGCACGTGTCTATGTCGGTGTCAACGGACAGTCGATACGCAGTGAGAAAAACATCATTGTCAAACAACTGCCCGCAGACACCAAGGTAACGGTCGATATGGTCAACGGCCTGATGGATGCCAACCGCAGCATGCAATATCCCGACCAGGAGATCCTCGACGCTGTCACACAAGAATACAAGGTCGACAATCAGCTTCAAGTCGACCCGACAGGCTTTATCTGCTCCAGACTGGAAGGCAACTTCCTCAACATCCTCTGGCGCAAGTCCTTCTATCGCAATCTCAACCGCTGTTTTGAGAATGCCGGCATCGCCATCGCCGAAATGTATCTTTCGCCCCTTGCACTCGCCGATGCCGTGCTCACCGATGCTGAGCGCCGCGGTGGCTGTGTCCTCGTGGACTTAGGAGCCGAGACAACCACCATTTCAGTCTACTACCGCGACATTCTCCGACACTTGGCCGTCATTCCCCTTGGCAGCAACAACATCACCAAAGACCTCACATCCCTGCAGATGGAGGACAAGACGGCAGAAGAGATGAAACTCAAATATGCCTCTGCCTACACCGACTCCAACGAGATCGACATGGAAAAGACCTATCCCATCGACCACGACCGCAGCATCGACATGCCGAAGTTTGTGGAGATTGTCGAGGCTCGCTTGCAGGAGATCATTGAGAACGCATGGCATCAGGTGCCCGACGAATTTATGGGCAAACTCCTTGGCGGCATCGTCCTCACCGGTGGCGGATCCAATATGAAAAACATCGACAAGGCCTTCAAGATCCTCACCCACACTGATAAGGTGAGAATAGCAGGCTCTGTCACGACTACCATCATATCCAAGAGCCCGACCATCACTGCCAAGGACGGCACCATGTGCACTGTTCTCGGACTGCTGGCCAAAGGCAACATGAACTGCGCCGGAAGCGAGATCAGTGACACACTCTTCCAAAACGAGCAGCCTGCCAACGAACCGCCTGTGCAGCCTGTCACCCATACTACGACAGAAAACGGTAAGGGCATCATCAAGACCGAGGCTGAGAAAGCTGCCGAGGAGGCCGCCAAACGCAAACAGGAAGAAGAAGAGGAACGGCGCAGACAGCAGGAAGCCGAAGAGGAAGAGGAACAACGGCGCAAAAAACGCGAGAACTCCTGGTTCCACAAAGCAGTCAACGGACTGAAGAGCTTTGGCCGCAAGATGATAGAGGAAGAGGAAGACGAGAAATAAAACAAGAAAAAGATCACTTTAAAGACGAAGCACTATGACTGATAACAACAATAATACGGAAGGTCAGAAGCCCTCCGCACTCACGGAAAGCGCCAAGCCTTCCATTCTTGATTTCGGTCAGCCCGACAAAGAGCAGAGCATCATCAAGGTCATCGGTGTCGGTGGTGGCGGTGGCAACGCCGTGAACCACATGTACCGCGAAGGCATCCATGATGTGTCGTTTGTGCTCTGCAACACCGACGCGCAGGCCTTGAACGACTCCCCCGTCCCCGAGCACTTGCAGTTGGGTGCCGAAGGTCTTGGAGCTGGCAACCGTCCAGAGCGTGCCCGTCAGGCCGCTATGGAGAGCATCGACCAGATCAGAGCTATGCTCAACGACGGCACGAAGATGGCATTCATCACCGCCGGTATGGGTGGCGGAACAGGCACCGGTGCTGCTCCTGTCATCGCGCAGGTGAGCAAAGAGATGGGCATTCTCACCGTGGGCATCGTCACCATTCCCTTCCGCTTCGAAGGTCCCAAGAAGATCGATCAGGCTCTCGACGGTGTCGAAGAGATGGCCAAGCATGTCGACGCCCTGCTCGTGATCAACAACGAGCGCCTGCGCGAGATCTATCCCGAACTGACAGTTCTCGACGCCTTCGGCAAGGCCGACGATACGCTGAGCGTTGCCGCTAAGAGCATCGCCGAAATTATCACCATTCACGGACTCATCAACCTCGACTTCAACGACGTGAAGACTGTTCTCAAGGACGGTGGCGTCGCCATCATGAGTACCGGTTACGGTGAGGGCGACGGACGTGTGAAGAAGGCTATCGACGATGCGCTCAACTCACCGCTGCTCAACGACAACGATGTCTTCAACTCTAAGAAGATCCTTCTCTCCATCGCCTTCTCCAACGAGAAGAACGACAACCAAGGCTTGATGATGGAGGAGATGAACGATGTCAACGACTTCATGGCGAAGTTCGGCGATGACTTCGAGATCAAATGGGGACTGGCCACAGACCCTGAACTCGGCAAGAAGGTCAAGGTCACCATCCTCGCTACCGGTTTCGGCGTGGAAGACGTGGAGCCCAAGGACCGCCGCGAGCGCCGCACACAAGAGGAAGCCAACCGCATCGCCCAGGAAGAGGAAATCGCAGCCGAAAAGGCCGACCGCCGCAACCGCTACTATGGCAAGGACGGCAAGAACCCGATGATGAAGCACCGTCCTCACGTCTACATCTTCACACCCGACACGCTCGACAACGAGGATGTCATTCTCGCTGTGGAGAACACGCCTACCTACAAGCGTACACGACAGATGCTCGAAGACATCCGCAACACTGGTTCCGGCCATAAGGACGACAAGCCCAATACCGACGAACAGGCCGATACCGTGCCCGGCATCATCAGCTTTGCATAACACAGCGGCGGCCTATGCCGTCAAAGACAAGGATTTATAAACAACAAAGAGATATGGCAAATCTATTTGATCAGGTCAGCAGTGACATCCGTACAGCCATGAAGGCGCGCGACAAGGTGCGTCTGGAAGCACTGCGCAACATTAAGAAATACTTCATCGAGGCCAAGACAGCCCCCGGTGCCAACGACACCTTGGAGGACGCCGCCGCTTTGAAGATTCTGCAAAAGCTCGCCAAGCAGGGCGAGGAAAGTGCCGACACCTATGCAAAAGCCAAGCGTCAGGATCTTGCCGACGCTGAGCTGGCGCAGGTCGCCGTCATCAAGGAATACCTTCCCAAGCCCCTTTCCGAGGAGGAAATCACTGCGCAGGTCAAGGACATCATCGCCCAGACAGGTGCACAAGGCATGAAGGACATGGGCAAGGTGATGGGACAAGCCACCAAGCAGATGGCCGGCAAGGCCGACGGAAAGGTCATCTCCACCATCGTCCGCCAACTCTTAGCATAAGCTCCCGGTCTTCTGACCGCCTGACATAGCAGGCTTTAAACATAGAAGTCTCCCATGTGACACATGCCACATGGGAGACTTCTTTTTTTCACTGTCTGACACGACACAGACAAAGTTCTTGGATAGCGACTTTCGTCAGAAGAGTTCCCTGAGCACCGGCAGCGATTTCATCTCCGGAAAGCCAGGGATATGCAGCCGATAGAAGGTCAGTATCGTGTCGACACACTCGTTGCGCTCATCACTGCTCATGCGGAAAAACCTCATGTTGTCGTAGTTCATCCTCATCAGCGTGCCTATCTTCGCCGCTTCCTCAGGTCTGAGGAAGTCCGGATGCAAGGGACGCACGGGGGTGAACGCACCGTTGCGCAAATCAAACCAGTCGCCTTCTGCCATCTCCTCCAAGTTAGGAAAGAAGCCGATAAACCGCGACAGACGCAACATAAACACGAGATGGAAGTTGGCAAAACGCCCCTCCACATTATCCAGCCACATCACGCTGCTCTCCACATAGTCATACAGCGGCTCATTGCATTGCTCGTCGCGCAGCGCGTATGACAGGAATTCGGCAACGAAGAGCCCTATGGCCAGTTTCTCTGCCTGGAAAGGAATCGAGAAGAACGGCTGCGCCAGACGTATGTCGCGGAAGCGTTGCAGACTGCGTGTAGGTCTGTCGTCATAGACAACCTCCAAGATAGTCAGCGGTTGGAACAGCTGTTGCTTGATCTTTCCCCGTCCGTTTTTCGAGACATGACAGATAAACGACGCCCTTCCCTTCTCTCTTGAAAAGACGTCGACAATGATCTGAGAATCACCATATCTTACAGATCTGAGCACGATAGCGCGCGTTTTTGTTTCCATACAACCGCAAAAATACGAAAAATCAAGCGTTTAGAAAAAATTAATGAGAGAAAATTTGGTGACTCGAAGAAAAAGCCGTAACTTTGCACCCACGAAAATAAGACGGTCCCTTCGTCTATCGGTTAGGACGAGAGATTTTCATTCTCTAAAGAGCAGTTCGACTCTGCTAGGGACTACTAACAGAAATAAAAAGTAGAAATTTAAAGATGGCAAATCACAAATCATCAGTAAAGAGAATTCGCCAGACCAAGGTGAAGACTTTGCATAACAAGTACTATGCAAAGACGATGCGTAACGCTGTTCGCAAGTTGCGCGCTACCACTGACAAGGACGAGGCTGCTAAGCAGTTCCCCGTGGTACAGAAGATGCTGGACAAGTTGGCTAAGACCAACATCATCCACGCCAACAAAGCTGCCAACTTGAAGTCTGGTTTGGCACAACATATCAACAAGCTCGGCTAATCCCCGCTACTGATATTGTTGATGTAAGATATTCAGCCGCTCCGAAAGAGCGGCTTTTTTTGTATCCCTACGTCACCGATTTACCTCCTTTCACCCGTCTTTTCACTTATTCGTCGTCTTCCTCACCATCGTAGTAGCCGCCCGTGCGCTTACCTTGCAGATAGGGTTCTGCCACCTGATAGCGGATGCGGTAGGCCGCGCCCGTGTAGCCTCGTGCAGGGCCAATGACCACCACCCAGCCATCGATGTATCCGGCGTCACCGACTACAAGCTCGTCGGGACCCGACACGCCCACAGACAGATCGCCACGATACTGCCACATCAGTTGCTTGATCTTTCTTTCCGGACACTTGAAGATTTCCTTTATGCCCAATCTGTGCCCGTCTTTCTTGCTGAACGACGCACAGTCTTCGTCCCGCCATATGGCCGTGTCGCGGTCCACAACCTGCGACTGATAGGTCACGATCTCCTCGTCCTCATAGCTGCGAACGATTTCCACACGCCGCGACATCCCACTGTCTTCCTTGAGAAAGGTATCGTAGCTTTGCTGCATCACGTTTTCGAAGTTTGCCTCATCCAGTTCCTGCGGTTCGTCCACGTCGAGGATGTCACAGATCCACGCCTTCACACTGTCCAGCGCATGCACCTCGCCGTCGACCGGGAAGTCCACTTTCACCGCATACGACTGCCCGCCACTACGCCGCACGAAGCTATAGCCCGTCGTAGTGAAGAAATTCTCTGCAGCCGACAATGGCATCACCGGCAGAAAAGAAAACATGATAAAAAACAAACTACGTAATGTCATTGCCTGCAAAATTACAAAAAAATTCTATCACACTCCTTGGTTTCCGCACACAATCTCGCTTTTTCGTCAAACCCAAACAAGTACCAACAACTATCAAAGCAATAGATAAAGGCTTCTGTGGAGGCTTTTGTCCCTGAAAAGGACTCTCTTTAAATATCAGAGTCAATGACAGTACAATGACCTCGGAGAGGTCTCACATGGAGGTACAACTACTTTATTGCCAGTTACTCTTTACTTCCACATGAGTCCTCTCCGAGGACATTTCCTTCTCTCTTCGACATTCGTAACAAGCAACAAACATTTTGATACTCCACCCAAACAGTCTCTTCCCTATTTTTCGTATCTTTGCCTCACCTATAACTAAACAATACCACGACATGACTACCTTTCTGAAAAGACATACCCGGGTACTTTGGTGCGCATTGACAGCCGCGCTATTGCTACCGTCATTGCCCTCCACAGCCCAAAACCCGGTGATCCGCGACCAATACTCCGCCGACCCTACCGCCCGCGTCTTCGGCGACCGCGTCTATCTCTATCCCTCCCACGACATCATCAGCCCCGTGGCACCTGAGCGGCGGTGGTTCGCCATGGCTGACTACCACGTCTTTTCCTCCAATGATCTCACCGACTGGACCGACCACGGCATCATCCTCAACCAGAAGCAAGTGCCTTGGGCCAACCACGAAGGCTACGCCATGTGGGCTCCCGACTGCGTAGAGCATCAGGGACGCTACTACCTGCTCTTCCCTTCCGGGCTGGCTTCGGAGCGCGGTTTCGGCATCGGCATCGCCACTGCCCCCAGCCCCATCGGTCCCTTCACGCCTGCCGCCAAACCCTTGGACGGCGTGAGAGGCATCGACCCGTGTATGCTTCAGACCAGCCGGGGAGAGAGCTATCTCTTCTGGGCCGGCAACGGCGGCATCACCGTAGCGCGCATGAACGACGACTATCAGTCGCTGGCAGAGACACCGAAGACCATCGCGGGACTGCCCGACGGTTTCAAGGAGGGACCCTTCGCCTTTGAGCGCAACGGACTGTTCTACCTTACCTTCCCCTGGGTAAGGCAGAAAAATGGCACCGAGACGTTGGCCTACGCCATGAGCGAAAGCCCGGAAGGACCCTATACCTTCAAGGGACTGATTATGGACGAATGGCCCGACAAGTGCTGGACCAACCACCACTCCATCGTGCAGTACCGCGGACAATGGTATCTCTTCTATCACCACAACGACTATTCGCCGACGTTTGACAAGTGCCGGTCCGTGCGCGTCGACTCGCTGAGCTTCCGCCCCGATGGCACAATCGTGAAAGTACATCCTACGCTGCGCGGTGTCGGCATCACCGATGCCCGCCGCCACATCGAGGTCGACCGCTACAGCAGCATCTCGCCCACGGGCGCGCAAGTCGTTCTCTTGGACAGTCTGCAACCCTTCCGCGGCTGGGCGCTGCACCTCACCCGCCAAGGCTGGGCACGATACAATCGCGTAGTCTTCCGTCCCAACCTCTGCCGCCTGACGCTCCGCGCCCGTGCGCAAAGCCCTTCCTCCGTTGCCGTCACCATTGGCAACCAACGTGTCGCCCGCCTCAGCATAGCCCCCTGCGACACCTTCGCCGAGCAGACGGTTACCATCGCACCTGTCACTGCCGGCACCCACGACATCGGATTGCAACTCGAAAAGGGCAGCAACGCCGACATAGACTGGCTTTCTTTCGAAGGCGCACCCATACCACCGTATACCCAAGGCGGCATGCAGACCGGCCGCTACCGCAACTATTTCGCCGAGATGGGCTATTCCTCTGAGGACATCGACCGCCGTGTCAACGATGTCTTCCAAGAGGTGTTCTTCGGCCCCAACCGTGTCTACTTCGAGGTGGGCGACTCTATGGGCTATATTTCCGACTTGAAGAACCACGACGTACGCACCGAGGGCATGTCCTACGGCATGATGATCGCCGTGGAGATGAACCGCAAGGACATCTTCGACCGACTGCTGCGTTGGGCTCAGCGCTACATGCTCATGCGCCAGGGGCCTTTGGCGGGCTACTACGCCTGGAGTTGCAAGACCGACGGCACGCACAACGCTGAGGGTTCTGCCAGCGACGGCGAACTGTATATGATCACTTCGCTCATCTTCGCCTCCAACCGCTGGGGCAACCATTCGGGTATCGACTACCTCGCTGAAGCCAAGCGGTTGTTGCGTCTCGTCAGGGAGGGCAACGGCCAGGACAATGCCAACGCGCTCATCAACCCGCAGCACCGTCTCATCACCTTCACGCCGAGTGGCTTCGGTGCCCGCTTCACCGACCCCAGCTACCACCTTCCTGCCTTCTACGAGGTGTGGGCACGATGGGCTGGCGACGGTCACGCCGACGAATACAAGGCTTATGCCGCAGCGGCACGCCGCTATCTCCACCACTGCATCGACCCGCTCACGGCACTCTGCCCCGACCTTACGGACTACAACGGCAAGCCGCTCACACCACCGGGCACCAAAGCCATGAAGGGAAACCGGGATTTCCGCTATGACTCCTGGCGCATGCCGATGAACATCGCGCTGGACTATAGCTGGGCCTGCGCCGACACGGCATGGCAACGCCGCTACGCCAACACCATACAGGACTTTTTCTTCAACAAGGGCATCGACGCTTACATCGACCAGTACCGCACCGACGGCATGCCGGCAGAAAGGCCGTATGAGGGCGGCGGCAAACCCGGACTGCGCCATTCCGTAGGTCTCGTCGCTACCCTTGCCGCCGTGTCGTTAGCCGCCGACCACGCCAAGGCTCGTGACTTTGCCGACCGTCTGTGGCACTCCGCCAACGTGCCCTTTGCCGACGGATACTTCGATGCTTACTACGACGGCCTGCTCCGCCTCTTCGCCTTCCTGCATCTCAGCGGCAAATACCGCGTCATCGCACCACAACAATAATCCTTTGACGCAGAGACAGAGAGACACTGAGCAACTGCACGAGCAAGCATGTTAACAATGAAATGTTATTGACAAAAACACCTCTCCTACAACTTTCAATCCAGAGAAAACAAAAACAGAGAAATAAGCAAAAAACAGTGTGGAAAACACAAAAACGTGAGTTGAAGTGATCAAAACGGTGAGTTGACAGCCTCATCTCGGTTGTTTTATAGGGTCAAACAACTGAGATGACAGGGGCAAACAACCGAGATGACCCGATGAAAAAGGTACTTTGACGAGAAATTCTCTAGAGAATTTTGCATCAAAGTACCTTTTTGTGTTTATCAAAATTGTCCTATTTTAATAACTACTTATGTTTCAACACCTTACAAAAAGTCGCTGAGAATCGCGAAAATCGGACCGAGGAGGGTGCCGGTTCAGAAAATCGCCTGTATTTGGGCGAAAAATTGTCAGTTTATTCAACAGATTTTATGAATATCATCATCATGAGGACATAATCGCTAAATCCTAACCCCCGACTTTCAGGTTACAGATAAACAACGGCTGAATAATCGCCGATTGATTGAGCCCCCCAACCAATAAAACCCACTTTGTGGCACTATGGCTTTGTGTGAGAGGCAAAAGCCTCCTTTTGCAGTTATTTTTCACAGCATAAGTTTTCGCTATGTCACGCTTTTTTAGTACCTTTGCAGATAAATACGAACTAAACAGAAATGGCAGAAATTCAACATCCAGAGGATAATTACTCCGCCTCCAACATCCAAGTGCTGGAGGGTTTGGAAGCCGTGCGCAAGCGTCCGGCTATGTATATTGGCGACATCAGTGAGAAAGGTTTGCACCATCTCATCAATGAGACCGTGGACAACTCCATCGACGAGGCTATGGCAGGTTTCTGCCACAACATCGAGGTGACCATCAACGCAGACGGTTCCTGCACCGTAGAGGACGACGGCCGAGGCATCCCTGTCGACGAGCATAAGAAACTGCACAAGAGCGCCTTGGAGGTCGTCATGACCGTGCTCCACGCCGGTGGTAAGTTCGACAAAGGCTCCTACAAGGTCAGCGGTGGTCTTCACGGCGTCGGCGTGAGCTGTGTCAACGCACTCTCCACACACATGAAGTCACAAGTCTTCCGCGATGGAAAAATCTACCAGCAGGAATACGAAAAGGGAAAGCCCCTCTACCCCGTACGCATCATCGGCGACACCGACAAGCGCGGCACACGCCAGCAGTTCTGGCCAGACCCCACCATCTTCACCACCACCACCTTCCAGTGGGACATCGTGGCACGCCGTATGCGTGAGCTGGCATACCTCAACGCTGGCATCAAGATCACGCTGACCGACCTGCGTCCCGACGACGACGGCAAGACACGCCAGGAAGTCTTCCACGCCAAGGACGGACTCAAGGAAATGGTGCGCTACATCGACCGTCACCGTACCCATCTCTTCGATGATGTCATCTATCTGAAGACCGAGAAGCAGGGCGTGCCCATCGAAGTGGCCATCATGTACAATACCGACTACTCCGAGAACCTCCACTCTTACGTCAACAACATCAACACCATCGAGGGCGGTACCCACGTCACCGGCTTCCGTCAGGCGTTGACACGTGTGCTGAAGAACTATGCCGACAACGATCCTGCCATCTCCAAGCAGATCGAGAAAGCAAAGATAGAAGTGGCCGGTGAGGACTTCCGCGAGGGACTCACTGCCGTCATCTCCATCAAAGTCGCCGAACCACAGTTTGAGGGTCAGACCAAGACCAAGCTCGGCAACAGCGAGGTCACCGGTGCCGTCAACCAAGCCGTCGGCGAGGCCCTGACCAACTATCTTGAAGAGCATCCGGCAGAAGCCAAGAAGATCTGCGAAAAGGTGATCCTCGCCGCCACAGCCCGTGTGGCTGCCCGCAAAGCACGCGAGAGTGTGCAGCGCAAAAGCGTGATGAGCGGTGGCGGACTGCCCGGCAAACTCGCCGACTGCTCCAACAAAGACCCGAAGAAGTGCGAGATCTTCCTCGTCGAGGGTGACTCCGCAGGTGGATCCGCCAAGCAGGGCCGTGACCGCTACACCCAGGCTATCCTGCCGTTGCGCGGTAAGATCCTCAACGTCGAGAAAGTACAGTGGCACCGCGTCTTCGAGGCTGAGTCGGTGATGAACATCATCCAGAGCATCGGCGTACGCTTCGGTGTCGACGGCGAAGACGACCGCGAGGCCAATATCGACAAGCTGCGCTACGACAAGATCATCATCATGACCGATGCCGATGTCGATGGCTCACACATCGACACTCTGATCATGACTCTCTTCTACCGCTTCATGCCGAAAGTCATCGAAGACGGACACCTCTATATCGCCACGCCACCACTCTACAAATGCACTTACAAAGGCAAGGTCAGCGAGTATTGCTACAACGACCAGCAGCGTCAGGCTTTCCTCGACAAATACGGCAATGGCGTAGAGGACGGCAAGAGCATCCACACACAGCGATACAAAGGTTTGGGTGAGATGAACCCCGACCAGCTCTGGGAAACCACCATGGATCCTAAGACACGCCTGCTCAAGCAGGTGACCATCGAGAACGCTGCCGAAGCCGACGAGATTTTCTCCATGCTCATGGGCGACGACGTGGAGCCCCGACGTGAGTTTATCGAGCAAAACGCTACCTACGCCAACATCGACGCGTAGTCGCGCCAGGCTCGTACCAGCGTCTTTGCGCAAAGACAAATCACACATCTATCTATAAGTTGGGCGGCCGTTACTGACCGCCCTTCTTTTTTCGACAGCAACCGGCAGATGCTCCGCCGGTGCCAATTCCCTCTCAAACCCTATCATCTATGCACCGACTCATCACCACCCTTGCCCTGGCCGCCCTGACGACTGCCGCTCACGCGCAGCAGCCGCCCATGCACCTGTGGTACGACCAACCAGCCCGCCTCTTCGAGCAGTCACTGCCCATCGGCAACGGCAAGCTCGGAGCACTCGTCTACGGAGCGCCCGACTGCGACATCATCCACCTCAACGACATCACCTTCTGGACTGGAAAACCCGTAGACCTCAGCGTCGACAGCACGGCTTACCAGTGGATTCCGGCAATCCGCGAGGCGCTCTTCAACGAGGACTACCCCCTCGCCGACTCGCTCCAGCACCATGTCCAGGGTCACAACTCTCAATTCTACGAGCCGTTGGGCACCCTGCGCATCTATGATCTCAACGAGGGGCCGACGACGGACTACCGCCGAGAGCTCGACCTCGACAGCGCGCTGTGCCGCGACCGCTACACGCGTGGCGGCGTCACCTACCGTCGAGAATACTTCGCCTCGCATCCCGACAAGGTCATTGCTGTGCGCATCAAGAGTTCCACACCAAAAGCCATCAACGTCAGACTCGCCATCGGCTCGCTCGTTCCCCACGGCACAAAGGCCGCCAACAAGCAGTTGACGATGACGGGCAACGCCGTCGGCGACCCAAACGAGAGCATACATTTCTGCACCATCGTGCGAGCCGCCTCGCCCGACGGCACCATTGAGCACGACGACAGCACACTCTTTGTCCGGCAGGCCAGCGAGCTGACGCTATATCTTGTCAACGAGACGAGCTTCAACGGCTACGACCGCCATCCCGTCAAGCAGGGCGCACCCTATCTCGCCAACGCCATGGACGACGCCTGGCATCTGGTCAACTACACCTACGACAGCCTGCGCACACGCCATCTCGCTGACTATCAGCCGATCTATCAACGGTTGAGACTCAGCCTCAACGGCGCGCAGCCCAACACCGCCGAGCCCACCGACAGCATGATACGGACCTACGGACAAAGCAGCGCACGGGACAAATACCTCGAGACGCTCTATTTCCAGTACGGCCGCTACATGCTCATCGCCTGCTCACGCACCCCCGGAGCTCCCGCTGAACTGCAAGGACTGTGGAACGACAAGCTCTGGGCACCCTGGAGGGGCAACTACACGATCAACATCAATCTGGAGGAGAACTACTGGCCCTGCGACGTCGCCGCCATGCCGGAGATGTTTGAACCGCTGGCCACCTTCTGTGAGAACCTCGCCAAGACCGGTCACCGCAACGCATGGAAATACTACGGCATACGCGAGGGATGGAGCTGCGGACACAACAGCGACATCTGGGCGATGACCAATCCCGTAGGCGAAAAAAACGAAAGTCCCACGTGGAGCAACTGGAACATGGGCGGTGCCTGGCTCATGCAGAACGTCTACGACCACTATCTCTACACCCTGGACGAGCACTATCTCCGCCAGACGGCCTATCCACTCATGCGCGGCGCAAGCCGTTTCATGCTTCACTGGCTCATCACCAACCCGAAGAATCCCCAAGAACTCATCACCGCGCCGAGCACGTCGCCCGAAGCTTTCTACATCAACGCCAAAGGATATAAGGGCGCAACCATGTATGGCGGTACGGCCGACCTGGCTATCATACGCGAACTGTTCACCAACACCTTGCAGGCTGCCCGCACGCTTGGCACCGACAAAAGCCTGCGCGACTCGCTGCAAAATGCCCTCGACCGACTCCATCCCTACGTCGTCGGACAGCGCGGCGACCTCAACGAGTGGTATTACGACTGGGACGACGAGGACGTCCATCACCGTCATCAGAGCCATCTCATCGGTCTCTATCCCGGACATCAGATCACGGTCAGCGGCACACCCCGACTTGCCGAGGCCGCCGCGGCGACACTGCGACAAAAAGGAGAACAGACCACGGGATGGAGCACAGGATGGCGCATCAACCTCTGGGCACGTCTTCACAATGGCACAATGGCCTATCACATCTATCAGAAACTTCTCGCTTATGTCGATCCCGAGCACACGCGGTCGCAGCACGGAGGCACATTCCCCAACCTCTTCGACGCCCACCCTCCCTTCCAGATCGACGGCAACTTCGGCGGCGTGGCCGGTGTTTGCGAGATGCTCATGCAAAGCCACGACGACACGATAGAACTCTTGCCGGCTCTGCCACGGCAGTGGGCCGACGGATCCATCAACGGACTGAAGGCGCGCGGCGGTTATACGGTTTCGATGGCATGGAAGAATGGACGCATCACACGATGCGAACTCTCCGGCGTGCGCACCGGTAAGGTGACGCTCGTCTACAACGGTATGAAAAAGACGATCAAAGTGAAAAAGAACAAGAAAACGATTATAGAATGAGAGGCTGGCTGTTGACATTCGTTTTGTGGACAACGGTGCTGTGGGTCAATGCCCGGCAATTCAACACCCACTGGGTGGCTGCTCCCGACACCGACAGCCTGGCCCACGTATGGTTTCGCACTACCCTGCTCTCCGACGCACGCCATCGTGAGGCCCATCTCACCATCGCGACGACAGGTCTCGTCAAGGTGTATGTCAACGAAGCCAAGGTTGGCACCGCGCTCTTCTACCCGTCACGACCGCAGGGCGACACGACGGCCATTGCGCTGACGCTCGACGTAACACCCTATCTGCGGCCTGACAGCAACGTGGTGGCTGTGCTCTACAGCCCTGGTTTCCCTCACGCCACGCGGCGGCAGGTGTCGGCAGTCTTCTACGGCATCGACAGCAAGGGGCAACGCTTCGCCTACTTCAGCGACAATTCGTGGATTTGTCGTCATGCGGCCTCAGGACTCACAGCCGACGGACACGAGTGGGTCGACGGACGCTGGGCCGACACGCCCTGGACAGCAAGCGACTTCGACGCGGCACTGTGGCGCCATGCTATGGAGACGACAGACGACGAAAACGTCACCGCACCCTTTGCGCAACAGCAAACCGCACCCTGCAAGGCCTACACTGCCTGCCTCCCTGCCGAGAAAATCGTCAGAAGCCGGGGATATAACTATTTCGACGCCAACGGCAACGAGGTGTCCTACGACTATGGCCGCGGATTCCGTGGCCTCGTCCGCCTCAACCTCCGCGAGGCACGATGGGGCGAGCAGATCGAGACCGCCGGACTGCGCTATACCTGCAACGGACAGATGGACGAGCAGGCCAGTCCTGTCTTTGCCATCGGATACCAGCGACGGGTCACGGTGACAGGCGACCGATATTTCCGACGCGACCAGATCACGGAAGCAGAAGCCGTGGATGTCGCACCGATATTCATTGACAACACTTTCCAATAAGATATGAACACGAGTCTCAACAATATTTCCATCAACGACGTCAAACTCATCCAAGGAGGCAGCTACATCGACGACGACCTGGTTCTCACAGAAAACATGAACAACCTGCCCGTCTTTCAGGAGCCCCGCCGCATGGATTTCATCCTGCTGGCGCTCTGCACACAAGGAGAGGGTGAGTACAGCGTTGACACCATCCACCATAAGGTGAGAGCCGGCGACATCATCATCATCAGCAACGGAGCCATTCTTGACTACTACAAGTTCAGTCCGGATCACAAAGAGGTGGTCATCATCATCTCCAGCCAATACTTCCACGAAGTCCTTGCCGGCGTGCACGACCTCTCGACGATGTATATCTTCTCACGTATGCATCCTGTTTATCATCTCGACCCACAGAAGCAGCGGGACATCGTCGACTTCTTCTCGTTTATTAAGACAAAAGTCGGCGACACCAATCACCACTTCCGCCGAGAGACGGTGCAGAGCCTCCTCAAGGCTCTCATCTACGACGCGGGCAACACCATCTGGCAGTCGCAGCAGCTCATGCAGACCCGTCGGGCACGCGCTGAGGACATCTTCGTGAAGTTCATCCAACTCGTCGAACAGAACTTCCGACAGGAGCGACGCGTGGGATGGTACGCCTTGCAGCTAAGCATCACACCGAAATATCTCTCCGAGATCATCAAGCAGGTCAGCCACCAGACACCCAATGAGTGGATCGATACCTACGTGACGCTTGAGCTCCGCAACCTGCTGAAAAACACGTCAAAGTCGATCAAGGAGATCACAGAGGACCTCCGCTTCGCCAACCAAAGCTTCCTTGGCAAATACTTCAAGGAGCATGTCGGCATGTCACCATCGGAATACAGGAAGAGTAGCAACTGAGGGAAACGATAGAAGAAGTCCCATCTGTAGACAAAAGCCGTCCAAAACTAACAAAGCTGAGCAAGAGATTACCTGCTCAGCTTTGTTATACTAATATATCAAGAAATTTCATTTCAATACCGCCCTCATGTCTTTGATCTCGGCATAGAGTTTATCTTTATCGTCAGAGAAAAACCATTCACCATATTTGCTGAGCTTCTTTGGCAACAATGCCCTCAGCTCACTCTTGGATATTTTTCTTGTTGCCATAATAACATTCTATTTTTCTGCAAATTTAAGTATTTGTTTTAAGATCGGCAAACTTTTAGAGTTCTTTTTCAGAAGATATTCCCAATGGCGTCAATAACATCGAAGAAATTAAGTAAACCAAAGGATATAAGGACGCAAAGTAGTAGACCGTTCACATCACCGACTGCTGCTTTTCTTTTTCTGCCTTTAGATTTTGTCATTCGCTGAAAAGGTAGTAACTTTGCAGTGATACAGAATATCAACAACATAACATACATTTAACACTATGGCAAAGAAAGCTTTATTGATGATTCTCGATGGATGGGGAATCGGACAGCATGGCAAAGGTGACGTGATCTACAACACACCGACACCTTATCTCGATTATCTCAACGCTACATGCGCTCACTCTCAGCTCATGGCCTGCGGCGAGGACGTCGGTCTGCCGAAAGGACAGATGGGCAACTCCGAGGTAGGACACTTGAACATCGGTGCAGGACGTATCGTCTATCAGGACCTGGTGAAGATCAACAAGGCCTGCGAGACTGGCGGCATCCTGAAGAACAAGGAGATCGTCAACGCTTATAGCTACGCTCAGAAGACCGGCAAGAAGCTCCACCTGATGGGACTGACTTCTACCGGCGGCGTGCACTCCAGCCTCAACCACCTCTTCAAGCTCATCGAGATCGGAAAAGAATATAACCTCAAAGATGTCTATGTACACTGCTTCATGGACGGTCGTGACACTGACCCGAAGAGCGGCAAGGGATTCATCGCCGACATCGAGAAGGTATGCAACGACAACGGCGCACACATCGCCAGCATCGTAGGCCGCTTCTACGCTATGGACCGCGACAAGCGCTGGAACCGCGTCAAGGAGGCTTACGACCTGCTCGTTGAGGGCAAGGGTAAGCAGGCTACTGACTTGGTCAAGGCCATGCAGGAGAGCTACGACGAAGGCGTGACCGACGAGTTCATCAAGCCGATCAACAACTCCGCCGTCGACGGCACGATTCAGGAAGGCGACGTGATCATCTTCATCAACTTCCGCAACGACCGTGCACGCGAGCTCACTCAGGTGCTCACTCAAGAGGATATGCCGGCAGAGGGCATGCACACTATCAAGGATCTGCAGTACTACTGCATGACTCCGTACGATGCCAACTTCAAGGGCGTACACATTCTCTTCCCAAAAGAGAACGTTCAGGACACCCTCGGCGAATATCTCTCTAAGAAGGGTCTGCGCCAGCTCCACACAGCAGAGACTGAGAAGTACGCTCACGTGACGTTCTTCTTCAACGGCGGCCGCGAGGCTCCTTACGAGGGTGAGGACCGTATCCTCGTACACTCGCCTAAGGTGGCTACCTACGACCTGCAGCCGGAGATGAGCGCATACGAAGTGAAAGACAAACTCGTCGGCGCCATCAACACACAGCAGTACGACTTCATCGTGGTCAACTTCGCCAATGGCGATATGGTCGGCCACACGGGTGTCTACAATGCCATCGCCAAGGCAGTTTGGGCTGTTGACCACTGCGTACACGACGTCATCGAGGCTGCCAAAGCCAATGACTACGAGGCTATCATCATTGCTGACCACGGCAATGCTGACAACGCCATCAACCCCGACGGCACGCCTAACACCGCTCACTCGCTCAACCCCGTTCCGTTTATCTATGTGACGAACAACAACAGCGCCACAGTAAAGGACGGACGTCTGGCCGACGTGGCTCCTTCCATCCTGCACATCATGGGTCTGGAGCAGCCTGCTGACATGACCGGCGAGAACCTCATCAGCGACAATAAATAATCAACATACTTATTAGCCCCATCTCCGGCTCTTGACCGGAGATGGGGCTTTTTTCATTATGAACGTACAGATAGAACCTTCCTGGAAACAATACTTGGGCGCGGAGTTTGACAAGCCGTACTTTGCCAGTCTCACCCAACAGGTGAAAGAAGAATACAAGACGCAGCAGTGTTTCCCACCGGGCCATCTGATCTTCAACGCTTTCAATCTCTGTCCCTTCGACAAGGTGAAGGTGGTGATCATCGGGCAGGATCCTTATCACGAGCAGGGACAGGCCATGGGGCTGAGCTTCTCGGTGCCTGAGGGCATTGTCATGCCGCCTTCGCTTGTCAACATCTTCAAGGAAATACAAGCCGACCTCGGCAAGCCGATGCCGACAAATGGCGATCTCACCCGTTGGGCACGTCAGGGTGTACTGCTCCTCAACGCCACGCTCACTGTCAGGGCACATCTGGCCAACAGCCATCAGCGCCTGGGATGGTCGTTCTTTACCGACGCGGCCATCAAAGCGCTCAGCGATCACCGACAGGGCATCGTGTACATGCTTTGGGGCGGATATGCGCGCAGCAAGCGCTATCTCATCAATGAGCAGCAGAACCTCGTGCTGGAATCGGCTCACCCCTCACCGCTCTCCGCCAACCGAGGCGGATGGTTCGGCCTGCACCAGTTCTCACGCTGCAACGAATATCTCACGGCTCACGGCCAACAAGCCATCGATTGGTAGAAAGAACAAGCTATAGAGGGTCTGATTAATTATGGAACTGCATATTGTAGAAGTGGGAAACGTGCTTGTTTCCCCGGATATATTCACTGAGAAGTTTTGTTGTGACCTCCACGCCTGCAAAGGACAGTGCTGCGTGGAGGGCGACGCGGGCGCACCGGTAACCCTCGATGAGGTTGGGGAGATGGAAGACGCACTCGACGTGGTGTGGGGCGACCTCAGTGCTTCGGCACAGAGCGTCATCGACAAGCAAGGTGTCGCCTACACCGACAACGACGGCGACCTGGTGACAAGCATCGTAGGCGGCAAGGACTGCGTGTTTACCTGCTATCGCGATCTCGACTTAGGCGACGGCAAGTCCGCCGTGCCCCATTGCTGTCTCTGCGCCTTTGACTGTGCTTATCGTGCGGGAAAGACGAAATGGCGCAAGCCCATCTCATGCGAGCTCTACCCTATCCGAGAGAAAAGTTTCAGCAACGGGCTCGTAGGCATCAACTACCATCGTTGGGATGTCTGCAAAGCCGCTGTGCGCAAAGGACAAGAGGAGAACATCCGGGTCTATGAGTTTCTCAAGGAGCCGCTCATCCGCCGATTCGGCAAAGAGTGGTATGACGAGCTGTGTTTGGTTGCCAAGGAGTTGCTTGCCGTAGCAGAGCACAGTCCTTCCAAATAACTATTGATACATTCTAACTATCCTTTCTGGTATTGCATTTCCCTCCCTCGGGAGGGTTAGGGTGGGCTTTATTCAAGCGTTAGCATTCTCTCCGCCGCATACTTCCCCATCATCTTATATCCTTCGGCATTGGGATGGAGATGATCGGGAAGATACAAGCCCGGGCGCAGGGCGTGCTCGTCAGCAGGGTCACGCATGAGCTTGTCGAAGTCGAGAACGCCGTCGGCCTCATGTTGCAAGCGTATCCAGTTATTGACCAACTTACGGCCGAGCTCATGGCTGACAGAATAATAATGAGCACCTTTCATCGGCGTGATCGTACCCAGCCATACCTTCAACCCTGCCTTATGACATTTTTCTATCATCTGTTTATATGCCTCCACCAGCTCATGAGCAGTGACAATGCCGTCCTTACTGTTGCCTAAGTCGTTGATGCCCTCAAAGAGGATGACATCCGTCACGCCACGCTGCTCCAGGATATCACGATCGAAACGCTGACGAGCAGGCTGTCCGAAGCCCACCGTGAGCACACGGTTGTTGCCAATGCCCAGGTTCAGCACACCATACTGCATGCGATTCTTCCCTTCTTTCACCGCTTTCGCTCCTGCCACCTCGTTGAGTTGATAGCTCATCTCGTCGGGCCACCGGTTTTGATGGTCTGTCGTGGAACCCTTTCCGTCGGTGATGCTGTTGCCGAGGATGGCAATGGTACGCACGTCGCGCGTGTAGACGTCGAGAGCTGCAATGTTGAACCATTTCTCATAGCGGAAGGCATGGGAGAAGTCGGTCGACGGACTGCTCTCTCCTTTTAATATATAAGAGGTGGTGCGCGAGCCCATGTGTACGGTCGGCACCTTGGGCGCACTCTGATAGTTGACCGTGATAGCAACAAGCTGCAAGGGTTTCAACGTAAAGCGTACGGCATCGGAGAACAGACTCTTGCCGGCCGGGACCGTCACACCACGGTGACCATTGAACGAGAGATACACGGCCTTGGCTGAGTCGACACGATGACCACCGAGAGCCGGAGCAATATACACCGAGCGCAGCACAACGGGCGTGGTGGAAAAGATATTGGAGAGCTGCAAACGAACGACATCTCCGCCTGCCGACACTTTCACGATTTGTCGCACCGAACGGTTGCTCATCTGATTGTTATAGGGCATGAAAGCCTTCACTGGCGTCTGCATGGCGGTCGCCCATGTGCCGGTCCAGTGAGGCGTGAGTTCTTTGACCACTCTCACAGCCTGATGGTTGACGCGTTCACTGTCCTCAGCAGTAGCGCTCATGCCAAAGCCGAGAAACAAAAGAAAAAGGAATAAAGTCTTGCGTATCATGTTCTTGCCTCTTACCTATACCTCAAACTACAAGGTTACATCTCTTTCGTACTACAGAGTTACCTTAATTTTCGCACTACAAAGTTACAACTATTCTCGCACATAGCAAAAAGAAAAACGGGAGCCGACTCGCACGAGCCAGTTCCCGGAAAAAATAGAGAGAATTAAAATCAGCCCCTCACGGGCTGATAAATTCTTATGTTATTGCTTAGTTGTTGCCACCAGCCCACCATACGGGGTTGGTGTAGATATACATGCCTGCCTCATTACCTGAGCCAAAGACCTTGGCAACATTGGGGTTAGATGTGACATCGCTGTCGCCATAAGGCAAACGCAGTGGCCAGCGGTTAGAAGAACCGGATATATTGTTAGGATTCTGCATCTTCACCGGATAACTGCCATCTACATAGTCACAACGGCGTATATCGTTATAGGTCTCCAACTGCTCATCGCGTGTCTGAGCAATATACTTCTGTGTAAGAATCTCGTTGAGCGGATTGGCAGCATAGCGATCAGCTAAACCATTCAGATATGCGTCAACATCAGCAGCAGAGATTTCCGAGTCAGCTGCTGTACCCCAATCATCCATAGCAGCTCTCACAGCACTGTCAAAGTCTGACTTAGCATCCTGACCAAGACGAGCCTTGACCTCAGCAATAATAAAGTAGAGCTCTGACTTGCTGAAAAGATGGAGAGAGGAAGCACTATTCTCAAGCCATGCAGGATAGGCCAGCGCGTTTGTAGACTGAGCCTGCTCAGCATTACCAGGAGTGCCGACACCGGCTTCTGTTTCAAAACCATCAAAGTTGTAGATCGGTTCACGTGGGTCTTTGCGTGCCGTCAGCAAGTCTTCCACCGTCTTGGAAGATCCAATGTAGTAGCGGCTCCAATGATAAGCAGACCAAGAGTTGTCGGATGTCTTACCGTTGAAGACATTGAGATTGGCACCATCGAAACCGGCAGAAACTGCTGCCTCAGCCTCAGCGAGCACCTTGCTCAGATGTGCGGGGGTCTTGTCTGTGCCATAGGTATGCAGTAAGTAACGGGCTTTCAAAGCATGAACCAAACCTGCCCACTTGTCAAGATTACCATTGAAGATGACATCATGAGTCCCAACGGTCTTCGAACTTTGGGCGAGATTAGTCTGTGCACTGTCAAGCAGTGAGAAAATTTTGTCGTAGATATCCTTTTGACTTGTCAGCGCAGGAGTCGACTGGCCACCCAATGCCTCTGTGCAAGGAACATCACCGTGCATGTCGGTCAATATGCCCCAATTCAAGGCTTCCAATGCCTGAGCCATTCCAAGAAGATCGTCCGCGCCGTTGTTCACACCACCACGGCATTTCTCCTTGATGACTTTCAAGTTGTAGAGATTGGCATAGGTATTGTTCCACTCATTATTAAACGTGGTGCTACTAGCGACCTCGTTGACATTGCGCAACTCAGCGTTCTTCAGCTGGTTGTTACCCGTACCGAAGAGTTGCTCTGTATAGCTGGAGACATACCAAGCATAGTTACCGTCAAGGATGTTGTAAACGGTGTTTACCTCTGCGTCGGTAATCGAATAATTACCGTCGACAATGGATATGGAGCTGTGCTGCTCATCCGTGTTGATGTGATCCATCTGGTCTTCTGAGCACGAGGCAAAGGCCAGGGCGACCAGAGCAGCTCCCATGATATATTTAGTCTTTATCATACGATATCAGTTTAAATCATGTAATGTTTAGAATGTGAGTTTAAAGCCTCCACCAAAGCTTGAAGTAGCAGGAATAGAGTAGCGCTCAAAATAGCCGCTCATGTTTCCGTTACCCTGTGAACTCTCGGGGTCGAGATCAGGCAACTTGGACCAAAGGAGGATGTTGCGGGCAAAGCCGTAGACAGAGATGTCAAGACCACCAAGCTTTGGCAAATGGTAAGACAGTGTCACATCACGAAGTTTCAGGTAGCTGGCATCATAGATACCTGCCTCTGTAACATCGTTGTAAGCCATCCAATAGTCTTGCTTGCTCACCTCTACCGTATTCTTCTGGCCGGTAGCCTCATCGATACCCTCTGCAACCATCGTACCCTCGTGATAAGGAAGTGACTCCTTGGTTGCACCGAAGTAGTTCATCGTCAGCAGCGTACCATTATAGAGTTTGCCGCCGTTCTGCCAGTCAAGAGTAGCAGCGAGAGACAGGCGCTTGTAGCTGACATTGAGGTTGAAGCCCATATTGAAGTTAGGAGAGCACTCACCGAGGTTGACGCTCGTGCCGGTTCCTTGTGGGAGACCGTTGGACAGAAGCAACTCACCATTCTCAGCACGCTTGAAGGCAACACCATAGATGTTAGGATAGGTGTAGCCAGCCTGAGCGCGAATCTGCGGCTCGACGAAGCCACCAAGGAAGATACTCTCCACACCGGGAGCAAGCTTCTTAACTTTGTTCTTCACCTTAGTGAAGTTCACTCCCAAGTCAACATTGAAGTCTTTGCTCTTTACTACATTAGCATTGACAGAGATCTCATGTGCCCAAGTTGTCATCTCACCGGCATTGGTACGCAGATACTGATAACCGGTAGAACCAGCTGTAGGCACGTCGAAGATCTGATCTTTGACATCCTGATAGCTCAGCGTATAGGCGAAGCGGATGCGGTTGTCGAAGAAGTTAAGGTCTGTACCAATCTCCCAGTTGTTAGTGTTCTGGGGCTTCAGATTGGGATCGAATTTCACGTAGTATGGCACATAAGCCTGTTGACCACCGATAGGATAGCTGATTGGCGTGTAGAGATACATACCACTGCCGTATGTAGGAACGTACATGTAGTTGTTATAGAACACACCGGCCTGACCCACCTGAGCCAAAGATGTACGCAACTTACCATAGGAGAGGATGTGATTGCCTTTCAGACCGGGAAGCTCTGTAAAGATCCAGCCTAAAGAAACTGAGGGATAGAAGAAACTGCGATTGCCACGAGGCATAGTGGAAACAATGTCGTTACGGCCTGTAGCTGTGAAGAACAACTGATCTTTCCATGCCAGACTCAACTGTCCAAACGTACCGATCGTGCGCTCTTGCTGTCCATACTCACTGTGAACATCGATGCTGGAGGCATTATCGATGGTCGGCTGACCATACCAGGCAAGTCCTGAGCCATCGTAGTCCCAATAGCGACGATACTCGTGATTGAACTCATTACCAAGCAAAAAGCCAAAGTCCCACTCTTGCTGAGCACCCCACTTAGCAGTAAAGTTGACAGTGAAAAGGTTATTGAAGATATTGGTCTGAACACCAGTGTTCTCCACTTCACCTTTAGAATTGTAGGCAGAACCTACTTCTGCAATCGTTTTATTGTTTGTGGTGTAGACATCTTCACCGGCCTGCTCACGGAAAACGAGGTTATAGTTCTCACCCCAATTGATCTTCGGACGATACTCTACATAGGCATTGCCGAACACGCGGTTGGTATGCTGGAAGAACTCGTCATTGTCAGCAAACCAATAAGGATTATCAAAAGAAGTGCTACGGAAGCTGATCTGACTGGTCGGATCATTGGGGGCGTGGTTGGGCACTCCTTTGAGATCAAACTCAACAGGTGCGGAATAGACCACGTTTACAATACCATTGTTAGCACCCGGAGCAGATTTAATTCTCACGGCACTGTAGTTAGCAGAGAAACCTGTCTTCCACTGATCGTCAATCTTCCAGTCTACGGCACCGCGCGCACCGGTACGTGTCATGCCTGTAGAAGGAATGATACCCGTCTGATAAGTATCACTGATACTGAAAGAATAGTCAAGGCCATTCTTGTTCTGGCTGATGCCAAACGTAGAGTTCTGTGTGAAACCCGTGCGGAAGAAGTCACCCACATTGTCGTGTACTTCTGGAGTCACCCAACCGTCAAGACCCGCAGCCGCATATTTGGGATTATAGAACTGTCCTTTGTGGGAAGTCAGGTCGCCATTGGTGTATTTGTTATTGGTGTTACCGCCGTATGTTGCATCATTAGGCAGATCTGCAATCTTCGGACCCCAGCTCATGGATGTCGTCGGATCGTAAGCACCGACTTTATTACCTTGTGCATAGACATCCTGATGCTCGAACTTACGGCTCAAAGTAGAAGCACTTAAGTCTGTGGAGAATGTGATGACGGGTTTTGAAGTAGCTTTGCTGCCACGCTTCGTGGTGATGAGCACAACACCATTAGAGGCACGGAGACCATAAAGGGCAGAAGCAGCCTGACCCTTCAACACACTGATCGACTCAATGTCGTCCGGATTGATATCAATTGTACGGCTGGCATAGTCTGCACCCGTCACAGACTGCCCTGTAGAGAAGTCTGGCTGAGAGGAGATAGGCATACCATCCACAACATACAAAGGCGTGTTGTTGCCGTCGAATGAACGGGCACCACGAATGACAATTTGTGCAGAAGCACCAGGAGCACCGGAGGATGTACGGATATCCACACCCGTCAGCTTGCCCTGCATGGCACTTGCCAAAGAGGAAGTACCTGCCACGTTCAGGTCACTGGCCTTCAACTCCTGAGCATCATAGCCCAAGGACTTTTTCTGACGAGTGATACCCATCGCAGTCACCACGACTTCATCAAGCGTCTTGTCGTTGGAAGATAGCTGAATCTTGAGATTGTTTGCAGCCTTCACCGTCTTGTCTTTCATACCAAGATAAGAGACTCTCAGGTTGGAACCTGGCGCTACATTGAGTGTGAACTTACCGTCCACATCTGTTACAGTACCTGTCTTTGTGCCGGCAATCGTCACGGCTGCACCCACAATAGGCTCACCGTCCTCAGCCGAGACTACGGTACCACTAATCGTTGTTTGAGCTAATGCCCCGCCCAAGAAGAGGAAGAAGCAAGCTAAAAACATCATTAGTCTTTTTTCCATATACTCTCTCTTTTAGTTAATTAATTGTATGATATGTATCCAATATTCTCTCTAATACGACACCAAAGCTCAAAGGCAACAAAAAGTTAATCTAAAAGTTTGTTCGTATGCAAAACGATTCTTGCAATAGTCTTCTTACGACATATTACATTCTCTCTATTACTTTTGCAAAATTAAGGGATAATGATGAAAGAAAAAAAGAATCGTGTTAAAAATATGATTCTATTAACATAAATTAGTCAACAGAGTGATAGTTGTGTATAAAAATAAAGCTTTTATAGACTTTACACTTACATTTCATCGTATAAAAGTCTATAAAAGCTTCGACTTACAAGCCACAGTCATATACGCGGGCTTATTTTCCTAATATCACCTTATGATGGTTGACAATGTAAATACCTTTTGGCAAAGCAGCAGGATCTGTACCCATATTCTGACCGGAAAGGCTGTAAATACATGACGAAACGCCGTTGGATTGCGGCAGTGCACTGATTCCTGTCGTCACAGCTCTTGTGATATACACGTCATCAAGGAAGAATCGACCGGTAGCAATAAATGTCAGAGAGCAAGAGCCCTTACCCACAATATGATAAGTATAGGTTTGCCACTGCCCTTTCTGCATGGTAGTCATGATCGTTGCGCCCTTAGCTTCAGTAAACTGAGCATCGGACTGACTCAAGAATAATTGCAAGTCAGTACCTTCACTCTTCGTATTCCAACCTGCCAAACGAAAGGTTAGTGTCACTGTATCACCGGGAAGTGTAAAATAAGGAGTAGTAACGATAAACGTCTTATCAGCAGCGCTGCCACTACTGCCAAAGCGTGCACAATGATCACCTGCGTAAGCCTTACACTTAGGATTCCAGCCTTTCAAATCCGACAGAAAGCTACCATTAGCTATCGTCCCATTGAAACGTCCGTCATTGCCACCAGTACTTTTGCAATTGGAGAAGGTTTCCTTGAGTAAATACTCTCCTTCTTCTTGATTGGTGGCAAGAGAAAGATCAGGCGAATAAGTAAAGGAAGCCACTCCATCACCGCCGACATCAATATTTGTCACACTGCAATGCAGCAGCCTACTGCCGTCGTAATTGTCATGAAAGAGCTGTGTCGCCGGCGAGGAGTTATCAGAGAAACTGTTGCGGGAGCCATAAGGATAAGTGTCGTGAGCGACCGTTGAGTGCGTCGACAATCCGTCGGCAGGAACTAAAGCGAGGTGAAGGTGATCGCCGTAATAGTCATTATACAGTCCGAGTGTATTGACGGCATTGGCTTCCCATGCGTCTTTGTCATAGTCGACATGGGTGATGAGCACGCCACTGCCAGGGAGTTGCCGGTCAAAGCCAACGGGCTGACGGTTTTCTAAAAGGAAGTATTCGTTTGCATATTGCGGATGCCGGATCAGATAAGCTTGTCCTCCATCGGCGAGCGGTTTCATATCCTTGACCTCCACGGAATCGTTGCCCAACTCTACAGGGGAGAGCCAGCCGCATGTCATCTTCTCATAGGCTGTATATCCGGCCGGAAGATACCCGTCACCATTGTAGTTGCCATAGTCCATCAAGTCCCAGGCATCCATGGCAAAACTACCTTTGTCCTGAACATCATAGACATCGGGAAAACCCATGCAATGGGAGAACTCGTGACAGAACGTGCCGATGCCGGCAATCTTTCCATCATATTTCAACTCATTGGAACAAGCATAGGTATTGATCTTCGTGCCGTTGATCTTCAATACTTTCCTGTCTTCTTCCAAAGTAAACATCAAAGGCCATATCAGACTGTCGTTGGAGGAGTCGTAGTCATTCTGCCCATATCCGGCAAAAAGAACAAAGACTTCCTCCGCCTCACCGTCGCCATCCCAGTCATAACGCGAGAAATCAATACTGCCCTGCACGCCCTTGCATGCCTCAATCACCATATCACCGATGTTCTTCTCATCGTCTTTTCCATAATAATCATAAGGCTGAGACATCATCACCGGCCCCGCCACGTCGAAGTCCAAGATGAACTTGCCTCCACTCTGTGCCTTGAAATAATCACGGACAGAACCTTGGAAGCCATTGTCGTGATAGTCAGGAGCATTGGTGATCTTGCGATAGAGTGCCACCGGATCAGCCATGCTGAAACGCTTATTAGGAAACTCTGCAAGGATCACAAGACCGTGCTTGTTCCCAGAAAAAATAGGGGACGCAGCCGCAGTGCGACGGACAGAAGAAGCAAAGCGACGGGATGCTGACACATATCTCTTTGCCGCGCTCGACACAATACTGTCTCTTGAAATCCTCTGATAACGTCCCGTCGCTTTGTTCAGAACATAGCAAGTGCCGTCAACAGCACGCGCATACCGTATGCGCTCGTCGCCCAAGAATTCCACGTTTACAGACTTACCATCGTTTGTAAGCACTTGTTTCCAATGACCACGACGAGCAGGAACAGCCATCATCAGCATGAGATGGCAACAAATGAGCAATAGGAAAAGGAAGCGTAAAGGATGTTTCATAACATGAGAGGATTAGTTTTACTCTATATTTTCAAACAACGTCTGCCATAAGTCACCGACAAGGTCGTTAAGAAGGACTTCGCTTACTCTATATTCTCAAACAGTGTAGGCTGTAAGTCTCCCAGGAGATTAAAGGTTTTACGGTGGTAGGGCGAGATGCCATGATCACGGATGGCCAACCGGTGCTCGCGTGTGGGATAGCCTTTGTTCTTCTTCCAGCCATAGACAGGATATTTCCGGTCGAGCTCATCCATATAGTCATCGCGAAAGGTCTTGGCCAAGATGCTGGCCGCAGCGATGGCCTCGTACTTCCCGTCGCCTTTGACAATACACTGATAAGGCAAAGGCTGACGACTGTCGCGCTTCGGAAAGACACGCTTTTGTCGTGGTTGGCACGCCTCGTCGGCAATAGGAACATAGGGATCAAAGCGGTTGCCGTCGATAATGAGCTTATCTGGTCTGACCTTTAATTGGTCGAGGGCGCGGTGCATGGCCATGAAACTGGCGTGTAGAATATTGATCTCATCGATTTCCTCCGGTGTGACAATACCGACAGCCCACGCCACAGCATCATGCTCAATGACTTTTCGAAGCTCGTAGCGTTTCTTGGCTGTGAGCTGTTTCGAGTCGTTGAGCAGCGGATTGTCGTAGTCACGCGGCAGGATGACGGCGGCAGCATAGACACTACCCGCCAGGCATCCGCGGCCGGCCTCGTCACAGCCGGCCTCTATGCAATCAGTATAATAATGTGGCAACAATGGGAATGTAGATGGATGAGTGATAAATGATGAGCGATGAATGTTGAGTATTGAATGACGAATGACCCATGACAAATGCTCAGAACATCTTGCGCACGCGGTCAATGCCGGCAACAAGCGTGTCGATCTCCTCCTTGGTATTGTACAACGCAAAGGAAGCACGCACGGTTCCCAACACCCCCAGACGATCCATCAACGGCTGCGCACAATGGTGACCCGTACGCACAGCAATGCCCAGACGGTCAAGGAGAGTGCCTAAATCCATGTGGTGGATATTGCCTACATTGAAGCTGACGACAGCGTCGTGGAGTTGAGAGTTGAAAGTTGAGAGTTGAGAGTTGAAAGTTGAGAGTTGAGAGTTGGAAGACAAGTGTTGAGAGTTGGAAGACAAGAGTTGACTATTCTTGCCAACTGCATCAAAGCCATAGCCCTCTTTCCTACGGTTGTAATCATTCTCATCTCTCAACTCTTCAACTCTCAACTTTCCATAGATTTTCATCTCCGGTATCTCCTGAAGCCGCTGAATGGCGTAGCGGGTGAGTTCCTGCTCATGAGCCGCAATGTTGTCCATCCCTAACTTCGTCACGTAGTCAAGTGCCATGGCGAGTCCATGCGAGGCAATATAGTCGGGCGTACCGGCCTCAAACTTCAAAGGCGGACGCTCGAAGGTGGTATGCTCAAAGCTCACGTGCTCAATCATCTCACCACCCCCCTGATACGGCGGCAACTTCTCCAGCCAAGCCTCTTTGCCATAGAGCACGCCAATGCCTGTGGGACCATAGACCTTGTGTCCGCTGAAGACAAAGAAATCGCAGTCGATGTCCTGTACATCCACCTTGAAGTGGGGCGCACTCTGAGCACCGTCGATCATCACGGGCACACCATGCTCGTGGGCAATGCGCACGATGTCCTTCACAGGATTGACCGTACCAAGGACGTTGCTCACATGACAAACCGATACGATGCGTGTCTTCTCAGTGAAAAGACCTTTATAAGCCTCCATGTCGAGGATGCCGTCATCGCTCATCGGTATGACCTTGAGCACAATGCCCTTCTTGCGTGCTTGCAATTGCCAGGGCACGATATTGGAGTGGTGCTCCATTGTGGAGACGATGACTTCATCGCCTTCCTGCATACACTCGTCAGCGAAAGTGCTGGCGACGAGGTTCAGTCCCTCGGTGGTGCCACGGGTGAAGACGATCTCTGTGGTGGACTTGGCATTGAGAAATCGTCGTACCGTTTCACGTGCCTGCTCGTGCAACTCGGTAGCCTGCTGGCTCATCCAGTGCACGCCCCGGTGTACATTGGCATTGACATTGAGGTATTCTTCGCGCATAGCGTCCAAGACACAGAGTGGTTTCTGTGTCGTAGCCGCGTTATCGAAATAGACCAGCGGCTTGTCGTAGACTTTACGCGACAATATCGGGAAATCTTCCCGCACTTGATTGATATCGTACATAGCTAAATAGTTGAGAGTTGAGAGTTGAGAGTTGAGAGTTGAAAGTTGAAAGTTGAGAGTTGAAAGTTGAGAGTTGAAAGTTGAGTGCTAAAGAGTTGAAAGTTAAAGATAAATGCAGCAAAGATAGAGCTACGCATACCCCTCTATCCTACGGTTCAAATAACTCTCAACTCTTCAACTTTCAACTCTTCAACTCTTTTTGATCTTGCAATTCTCACAGTTGCCAAGCTCACCACGGAAGCGCTTCTCCACGAGGTGATGGAGCCGGTCGCGCAAGGGTTCGAGCTTGATCTGGTCAATGACCTCACCAACGAAAGCGAACTCCAGAAGCAACTTAGCCTCATGCTCGTCGATACCGCGCTGCTGCATATAGAAAAGAGCAGCGTCGTTGAGTTGTCCCACCGTAGAGCCATGAGCACACTTCACGTCGTCGGCATAGATCTCCAGCATCGGCTGAGTGTACATCCGCGCCGTCTTTGTCATCACAAGATTCTGATTTGTTTCCTGCGATGTTGTCTTCTGACTGCCATGTCGAACGAGCACTCTACCGGCAAAGGCACCGACGGCCTGCCCGTCGAGCACATATTTATAGAGTTCATGCGAATCGCAGTGTCCCACCTGATGATCGATGAGCGTGTTGTTGTCGACATGCTCACTGTGGTCAGCAATGACGCAGCCGTTGCACCAGCACTCAGCACCCTCGCCCTTGAAGACCAGGTCGAGTTTGTTGCGTGTCACGCCATTTCGTAGTGTGATGACATTATGATTAAAGCGGCTGTTGGCCTGCTGCTCGACATAGACGTTGGACACACGTGTATTCTTCTCGTGAGTCTGCTCCAGACAATAGAGGTCGAGACCGGCATTGTCGCCAACATAAGCCTCGATGACCTGCGTGCCAAGGAAGTGACGGTCGTCGGCGGAGTCGTCGCAGAAGAGGAACTTAGCCTCGCTGCCTTCGTCCATGACAATGAGTACACGGCGGTTGACCATCAGATCCACGTCAGAGCGCAGGATGTTCACCACCTGAATGGCACGGTCCACTTTGACGTTTTTCGGCACATAGACAAAGAGACCGTCCTGCGCCAGCATGGTGTTCAGCGCAGTCACCGCGTCCTCTTCAGTCTTGGCGATCTTACCATAGTACTTCGTCACAAGTTCGGGATGGTTGTGCGCCGCGTCGCAAAGACTCTCCACGACGACGCCCTCGGGCAACTGAGCCTTGGGCAGTGCCTTCTTATAGAACTGGTCGTTGACGACAAAATAGAGAGAAGTGCTGAGGTTGGGCACATCACAATGGAAGACATCGTAAGGGTTGACCGGAATGTCAATGCGGTTGATGTTCAGTCCATAGTCGGGTGCGAAGAGTTCCTGCATGTCGGTGTACTTATATCGCTCGACCTTGCGTGAGGGAAAGCCCTGCCGCTTGAAGTCCTCAAAAGCCTTGTCGCGCAGCGCGTTGAGCACAGGCGCGCTGTGCCCGGCAATCATCTGCCGCGTCTGGCTGTAGAGGTCGATATATTGTTGTTCTGCTTGAGTCATACGCCAACCTCCTTATTTACCATATTTAGCGTCAGCCTCTTCCTTGATCCAGTCGTAGCCGCGCTTCTCTATCTCCTTGGCGAGTTCTGGACCCTCGGTTTTGACAATACGACCATTGTACAGCACGTGCACAATGTTGGGCTTGATCATGTCGAGCAACCGCTCGTAGTGCGTGATGACGATAATGGACTTCTTCGGGGTGAAGAGCTTGTTCACACCATCAGCTACAATACGCATGGCGTCGACATCCAATCCAGAGTCAGTCTCGTCGAGGATACTCAACTGTGGGTCGAGCATTGCCATCTGAAAGATCTCGTTGCGTTTCTTCTCACCACCCGAGAAGCCCTCGTTGACGGAGCGGCGTGAGAGTTTGGCGTCGAGCTCCACGATCTCACGCTTCTCGCGCATAAGCTTCATGAAGTCGGCAGCCGTCAGCGGCTCCAAGCCCTGATACTTCCGTTTGGCGTTGACGGCGGCCTTCATGAAGTTGACCATCGACACGCCGGGGATCTCCACAGGGTACTGGAAACTGAGGAAGAGCCCCTCGCGGGCACGGTCTTCGGGCTTCATCTCCAACAGATTCTTACCATTGAAGATGGCCTCGCCCTCGGTGACGGTGTAAAGCGGATTGCCGGTAAGCACAGCAGACAGCGTAGACTTACCCGAACCGTTAGGTCCCATGATAGCGTGAATCTCGCCGTCGGCGACGGTGAGGTTGATACCTTTTAATATCTCTTTGCCTGCAATAGAGGCATGTAAGTTCTTTACTTCTAACATTGTTCTAATCTATTCTAAGTTTGTTTATCCTACGGTTCCCTCCAAAGAGACGGACAGCAGTTTCTGTGCCTCCACGGCAAACTCCATAGGCAGCTTGTTGAGCACCTCCTTGGCATAGCCGTTGACGATGAGCCCGACGGCATCCTCTGTGGGGATACCACGCTGATTGCAATAGAAGAGCTGGTCCTCGGAAATCTTAGAGGTCGTCGCCTCATGCTCCACGACGGCGGTGTCGTTGTGGATGTCCATATAGGGGAAGGTATGCGCACCGCAGTCAGAGCCCAGCAGCAGAGAGTCGCACGAACTGTAGTTACGGGCATTCTCGGCACCCGTTGCCACTCTCACAAGCCCACGATAGGAGTTTTGGCTGTGCCCGGCAGAGATACCCTTTGAGATGATCGTGCTCTTGGTGTTCTTGCCGATATGGATCATCTTCGTACCCGTGTCGGCTTCCTGATAGTTGTTGGTCACGGCCACACTGTAGAACTCAGCCTGCGAGTTGTCGCCGCGCAGGACGCACGATGGATACTTCCACGTCACAGCCGACCCCGTCTCTACCTGTGTCCAGCTGAGCTTTGAGTTGACACCACGGCAGTCACCACGTTTGGTGACGAGGTTGAGGACACCACCTTTGCCATGCTCATCGCCGGGATACCAGTTCTGCACAGTAGAGTACTTCACCTCAGCATTGTTCATCACCACGATCTCCACGACAGCAGCATGGAGCTGATTCTCGTCGCGCATCGGTGCCGTACAGCCTTCGAGATAGCTCACATAAGCATCGTCATCGGCAATGATCAGCGTACGCTCAAACTGTCCGGTGTTGCGGGCGTTGATGCGGAAGTAGCTGCTCAGCTCCATCGGGCAGCGCACGCCCTTAGGAATATAGACAAAGCTACCGTCAGAGAACACTGCCGAGTTGAGTGCCGACGTGAAGTTGTCGCGATAGGACACCACACTGCCGAGATACTGACGCACGAGATCAGGATGCTGCTTGACGGCCTCGCCGATACTGGAGAAGATGATACCCTTCTCAGCTAACTGTTTCTTGAAGGTCGTCTTCACCGACACCGAGTCCATGACAGCGTCGACAGCCGTACCGCTCAATGCGAGGCGCTCCTCCAAGGGGATGCCAAGTTTGTCGAAAGTCTTCTCCAGCTCAGGGTCTATCTCCTTGTTTTTGGGCTTCTTGGCCAGCGGGTCGGCATAGTACGAGATAGCCTGAAAGTCGATGTGCGGCACATGCACGTGGCCCCATGTGGGCACGGGCAGCGTGAGCCAATAGCGGTAAGCCTTCAAACGAAAGTCGAGAAGCCAGTCAGGCTCGCCTTTCTTCTGCGAGATCAGACGTACCACGTCCTCGTTGAGTCCTTTAGGGATGATGTCTGTATGGACATCAGTGGTGAAGCCGTACTCGTACTTCTGCTCCGCCACTTCCCTGACGAACTTGTTCTTTTCTTTATCGTTGATTTGTATTTCCATAAATGATAATATATAGAGATTGGAAATATGACACCATTGTCGTCAGCCTCAAAGCGACAAACAACGTGCCACATGGCTTGGGACAAGTCAAAGCGGTCACAAATGTGGTGATTTGTCAAGCTTCTGTCCTTGTCGGCAATATTGAAAAAGCAGGGGCGCAACAGATCTGACCTATTGCGCCCCCACCCTATATTCTGTTCGATACACCTTATTATATATATAGGTGCCGCGCACCTCTCGCCGCCGTTTAGAGCTTCTGCTCTACCTCCACCTCGGTGAAGGTCTCGAGCTGGTCACCCACCTGGATGTCGTTGTAGTTGACGAGCGAGATACCGCACTCCAGTCCGGCGGCAACCTCTTTGGCATCGTCCTTATAGCGTTTCAGGGCAGCAATAGGAGCTGTGTGTATGACAATGCCGTCGCGAACCACACGGGCCTTGTCCTTGTTGTGGACTTTGCCTTCGGTGACAAGACCACCGGCGATCGTTCCGACCTTGGAAATCTTGAAGACCTGCTTGACCTCTACCTGTCCGGTGACGATTTCCTTCTTCACCTTGTCGAGCATACCGACCATAGCAGACTTTACGTCGTCGATGGCATCGTAGATAACTGAGTAAGTGTTGATCTCCACACCGTCGTTATCGGCGAGCTTGCGGGCAGCAGCCGAAGGACGTACCTGGAAGCCTACGATGATGGCATCGGAAGCATCGGCCAGTGTGACATCGTTCTCCGAGATCTGGCCGACGGCCTTGTAGATAACCTTGACCTGTACCTTCTCGGTAGACAGCTTGATGAACGAGTCGCTCAGAGCCTCCACGGAACCGTCAGTATCACCCTTGACGATGATGTTCATCTCGTGGAACTCACCACGTGCGATACGATGCGAGATGTCGCTCAGCGTCAGACGGGTCTGTGTGCGCAGGCTCTGCTCACGCTGGAGTTGCTCGCGCTTGTTGGCGATATCGCGCACCTCCTGCTCTGTGTCAAGCACATGGAACTGGTCGCCGGCCGTCGGTGCGCCATTCAGACCGAGTACGATAGCGGGCTCGGCAGGCTTCACGTCGTCGATGCGCTGGTTGCGCTCGTTGAACATAGCCTTGACACGGCCCCAGCTGGTACCGGCGATGACATAGTCACCCACATGGAGCGTACCATTGCTCACCAATACTGTGGACACATAGCCACGGCCCTTGTCGAGCGAGCTTTCGATGACCGTACCGGTAGCCTTGCGGTTGGGGTTGGCCTTGAGGTCGAGCATATCGGCCTCCAAGAGCACCTTGTCCATCAGGTCATCGACACCGATACCCTTCTTGGCACTGATCTCCTGGCACTGATACTTACCACCCCACTCCTCGACGAGGAGGTTCATCTGTGCCAAGTCCTCACGTATCTTGTCGGGATTGGCTCCCGGCTTATCAATCTTGTTAATGGCAAACACCATCGGCACACCGGCAGCCTGACAGTGGGCGATGGCCTCCTTGGTAGTAGGCATCACGCTGTCGTCGGCAGCAATGATGATGATGGCAATATCCGTCACCTGTGCACCACGTGCACGCATGGCGGTGAAGGCTTCGTGACCCGGCGTGTCGAGGAACGTCACCTTGCGGCCGTTCTTCAGTGTGACACTATAAGCACCAATGTGCTGGGTGATGCCACCAGCCTCACCGGCGATGACGTTGGTATTGCGAATATGGTCGAGCAACGATGTCTTACCATGGTCGACATGACCCATGACCGTCACGATCGGCGCGCGCGGCACGAGTTCGCTCTCGTCGTCCTGCTCCTCACTGACAGCCTCCTGTACCTCTGCACTGACATACTCGGTCTTGAAACCGAACTCGTCAGCCACCAGGTTGATGGTCTCAGCATCGAGGCGCTGGTTGATAGAAGCCATCACACCGATACTCATCAGTGTGGAGATGACCTGGTTGACACCTACGTTCATCATCGTGGCCAGTTCAGAGACGGTAACAAACTCCGTCAGTTTCAGCGTTTTGCTTTCCTTCTTCTCGGCACGTGCCTCCTGGTTGAGTTTCTCCTGCACAGCCTCGCGCTTCTCCTTACGATACTTAGCGCCCTTCTTGGTCTGGCTCTGCTTACTCGTCAAGCGGGCAAGCGTCTCTTTGACCTGACGTGCTACATCCTCCTCGGTAACCTCAGCGGGCTTCTGTCCGCCACGCTTGCGGTTTTTCTTTTTCTTGCCCTGACCATTGCCTTGCTGGTTGGCGGCAGCGTTGATGTCGACGCGGTCTTTGTTGATACGCTGGCGCTTCTTGTGGTCGTTGTTGTTACCACCATTACCACCGTTTTGCTTAGCCTCGCGCTCCCGACGGCGTTCTTCCTTGGATTTCTTCTTCGGACGTGTGCTCTGATTGATGGAGTCGAGGTCAATCTTTCCGAGTACGTTGACCTTTGGCGTGCTGAGGATCTTCTTCTCGCTGGAGAGTTGGAACACCTTGCTGCCCGGCTTGGGCTCGACGACCTCAGCCACCTTCACGGCTGCGATCTTCGGAGCGGCAGGTTTCTGAGCGGGTTTCTGCTCGCTCTTCTGTGCTGCGGGCTTCACCGGCTCCTGCTTCTGCTGAGCGTTGGGAGCCTTCTCCACATGGTCCTCGGCCTTTGTTTCCTGCTTGGCGGGCTGAGTCTTGGCCTGCTCAGGCTTTGGATTCTGAGTTTGCGGCTTGGTGTCAGCGTTGTCAGCAGGTTGCACACGTGCTGGTTGCTGCCCGGCCTTTTGCTGAGCAGGAGCAGGATGAGGATGACTGACGGCAGCAGTCGTCGGCTCTGCTTTCTTGGGTTGGGAAGCATCAGACTTGATGACCACCGGTTTCTTGCCTACTGTGCTGAGGTCAATCTTGCCCAGCGGCTTGTAGGTCTGATGACCTGTACCCTCCAGCACACTGCTGCCAGCGCGTGTATCTGATGGCTTAGCGGTCTGCGGACGCTTCTTGTCCTTCTTCTTACCAAAGAGCTTCTCGGCGTCGGTGCGCAAGGCTGCATCTTGCTTAAAAGCTTCGACGAGCGCAGCGTGCTGACGCTCATTGAGCTTGTAGCTAAGATCGGCTTTGACCTCGCCCAATTCGCTCTTCTTTTGCAGGAATTCAACTGCCGTTTGCATTCCTATGTTTAATTCTCGTAATGCTTGGTTTAATCTGATGCTCATATACCCTGATATGTTCTACTTTCGTTTAAATTAATAAATGTGTGATGTGTGCGCCGTGCGGAGCAGCCTGTTAGTTCTCAAACTCCTTGCGCAGCACCTCGAGCACATGGTCGACGGTCTCTTCCTCCAGATCGGCCTTCTCCACCAGCATCTCGCGGGGAGCATTGAGGACTGCCTTGGCGGTCTCGAGTCCTATGCCCTTGATGGCGTCGATAATCCACTGGTCGATTTCGTCGCTGAACTGATCGAGATAGACATCGTCCTCCTCCGGATTCTGCTCACCGTCCTTGACCACACGGTACACGTCGATAGTGTATTCGGTCAGCATGGAAGCCAACTTGATGTTCAGACCGCCACGGCCGATGGCCAGGCTGACCTGATCGGGCTGAAGATAGACGTCGGCCTTCTTGTTCTCTTCGTCGATGGTGATGCTCGTCACGGTAGCAGGACTCAACGCACGCTGGATAAACAGCTTGGTGTTGGCCGTCCAGTTGATGACGTCGATGTTCTCATTGTTGAGCTCGTGCACAATGCCGTGGACACGGCTGCCACGCACGCCGACGCAGGCGCCTACCGGATCGATACGGTCGTCATAGCTCTCGACAGCCACCTTGGCACGCTCTCCGGGCATGCGCGCGATCTTCTTGATGGCAATCAAGCCGTCGGCGATCTCGGGAACCTCCTGCTCCAACAGACGCTGCAGGAAGGTGGGACTGGTACGGGAGAGTATGATCTTCGGATTGTTGTTCTCGTTGTCGACACGCTCGATGACGGCGCGCACGGTCTCGCCCTTGCGATACATGTCGCCGGGGATCTGCTCGCTCTTGGGCAGGATGAGCTCGTTGTTGTCGTCGTCGACGAGGAGCACTTCGCGCTTCCACACTTGATAGACCTCAGCGGCCATGACCTGGCCGACCTTGTCCTTGTATTTGTTGTAAAGCTGATCGTGCTCGAGCTCCAGCACCTTGCTGGCCAGTGTCTGACGCAGCGTGAGGATGGCACGGCGGCCGAACTTGGCGAAGTCGACCGACTCAGACACTTCCTCACCCACCTCGTAGTCGGGCTCTATCTTGCGTGCGTCGGTGAGACTGATCTCTTTGTTTTCGTCAGCCACCTCGCCGTCAGCGACAACCACACGGTTGCGGTAAATCTCAAAGTCACCTTTGTCGGGGTTGACGATGACATCAAAGTTTTCGTCGCTGCCGTAGATCTTTGCCAGCACGTTGCGGAAGCTTTCCTCCAGCACGCTCACGAGCGTGGTACGGTCGATGTTCTTGGTATCCTTAAACTCCCGGAAGGAGTCGATCATCGACACTTGCTCGTCGTCTTTCTTTCTTGCTACCATATATATTTTTCTTTATTGTTTCTCGTTACAAAAGGCTGTGCCAAGACCTGTGTCCGGCTCAAGCCCTATGCTTATTTGAAGTTGATGAGATACTTGGTGTATTTCACCTCATCCATGTTGAAGTTGTGGTCCACGTCCATCTTCACAGGACGTTTCTTGCCTTCAACTTTCACTTTTTCGTTGACAGTGACCACAAAGTTGCGACCGTCGACACTCTTCAGGATGCCGCGCACCTTCTGTCCGTCAGCCTGCAGCACTTCCACGGGCTCGCCCACGAAGTTGTGGTACTGCTGTTCCACCTTGAAAGGCTGTCCGAGTCCTGCCGACCCCACTTCGAGTTCATAGTCCTCGTCATCGCGGCTGAGATGGTCCTCGATATACTGGCTCAGCTGTGCGCAGTCTTCGATCCACACGCCGTCGGCATGATCAATTTCAACTGTAATCTTGTCATCGGGCGTAACATTGACATCCACCAAGAAGTAGTCTTTGTCCTCCAGCCACTCATTCACTAATTGTTTTACGACGTTCTTGTCTATCATATCATGCAGTTAAAAAACATGCGTTTATAAAAAAATGAGGAGCTCTCGGGAGCCCCTCATTCCACTGAACACTGCAAAGTTACTATTTTTTTTTCATATTCCATTCACTCGACCATACTTTTTTGCTTTCCCACTGCTAAAATACTGTGTTTTCATACTAAAAAGTATGATGTGTAAGCTCTTGGCTATTTTTTCTGCTTTTCACCCGCCGTGAGAATACCAGCATAGCGCTTTGGATCCTTGAGCAAGGCATAGGCAGCCTGCACTTGCTTGTCATAGCGCAGCGTGTTGAGGATGGCACCGCGCTGATAGTAGTAAGCCGAGACGATGTCACTGGCAAGCAACTGTTTGATGCCTTCTTTGTTGAAGTCGAGATCCTTGGCAAGATTGTGTTTCAGTTTTTTCTTCAAAGCCTCGAATTCTGGCTTGGCGTCGTCGTAATATCCCTCAAACTTCGCCACTTTTTCAAGGTTGTCGAGGGTTTTCTCGCTCATGGCGTCGTATTTAAAACGACTGTTGAGCACGCGCTGCTTAAACTCGTTGTAGTCGGCATCGCTAAGGTCGAACGTAGCGGCAGACCCGATGGTGGGATGCTTGGCGATATAATCAATCTCGTAGCTGGAGACAAGCTCGTCGGAGTCTTTCACCGCAGCGAGGTAATATGCGAGGTTTGACATAGAGTCGGCTTTTACTTCTATGTCCGGTATGATGCCGCCGCCGTCCATCACCTTACGTCCGTGGGCTGTGTAGAAGGTGCGCTTAAGTGAGTCGGCTACGACTTCGGTAGAACCGCCGTTGGCATGTTTATAGGTGATCTTCTGGATACAGCGGCCCGAAGGAATATAGTATTTGTTGGTCGTCAGCTTCATCTTGCCGTTGTAAGGCAGATCCATCACGGTCTGAACAAGTCCTTTACCGTAGGTCTTCGTACCCATGACCACGGCTCGATCCATATCCTGCAAGGCACCGCTGGTGATCTCTGAGGCAGACGCACTGTTGCCATTGACGAGCACCACCACGGGCATGATGGTATCGACTGGCTCCACAGTAGTGAAATAGTCATTGTTCATGCGCTTGACCTTACCACGGTTGCTCACCACAAGCTTGCCTTTAGGCACGAAGCAGTTGACGATGTTCACAGCCTCAGGCTCCGATCCGCCGCCGTTGCCGCGCAAGTCGAAGACAAGTGCTTTCATGCCTTGCTTCTTCATGTCGATGATGGCGTTGCGCACAATTTTGCCGCAACCTTCGGTGAACTGGTTGAGATTGAGGTATCCGATGCCGTCCTGCTGTAAACCATAATAGGGGACAGCAGGCAACTGGATGGCACGACGGGTGACCTTGAACTTCATTTCCTTGCCGGTGGAGGGGCGCAGAACTTTCAGCAAGAACGTCGTCCCGGCATCGCCACGCAAATGGTCGCTGACATAGTTGTTGTCGCGCTTGGTCATGTCCTCGCCGTCGATGCTGAGGATAATGTCACCCTTCTTCAGTCCCACTTCTGCCGCCGGCATGTTTTCGTAAGGCTCGTCGATGCAAACGCGCCCGAGTTTGAAGTTGTAGCGGATCAGCGATCCGATACCAGCATACTTGCCCGTGAGCATCATCTTCACGTCCTTGCTCTTGTCCTCGGGATAGTATTCGGTGTAGGGGTCGAGCGAGTGGAGCATGGAATTGATGCCGTAGCCCACCACCTCGTCAGCGTCGAGCGTGTCGACATACATCATGTCGAGGTTGCGGTAGATGGTGTTGAACACTTCAAGGTTCTTCGCTACCTTGAAGTTGTGGTCAGCGTCTGCCTGTGCCCAGCTCATGGTGGTGAGCAGCAGACAGGCGAGTGTCAGAAACGTCTTTCTCATATCTTTTTTATGTCGTTTTTCGTATATATTTAATGTATCACGGGTGCAAAGATACGAAAAAGAGGCCATAAAATCATCTTTCTCAAAAAAAAGTTGCAAAAACATTTGGTGGTTTCAAGGAATGTCCGTACCTTTGCAACCGCAAATCAGAAATGACACGCACACTGCTTCAGTAGCTCAGTTGGTTAGAGCACCTGACTGTTAATCAGGGGGTCGTTGGTTCAAGCCCATCCTGGAGCGCAAAGAGGAGTTAGAGAAATCTAACTCCTCTTTTTGTTAGAATAGGGACAGAATAGAAATGTGTACCTGCGCTCGTAACTGTCCTCTTGCTTTCGGCCAGCATTCGCTGAACAGTTACACATTTTATATATTTTATCCAAAATAATAAAAAAAATCATATTTTATTTTGTTACCATTTATAAAATTCATATATTTGCAAAGCAAGTACTGAGTGCATATGGAATTACAGATAAGAATCTTGAAGAAATCTTTTCCGACGATAAAGATGTAAACGCTATCATATTAGCTATAACCATTGCCGGTACAGAAAGACAAGCCTTATCTACAAGATCGCAGATCGCAAATTGCGCACTTGACGCTCTTGGGATTCCAGCAGGACTATTAGTCGACAGTGCGAAATCGTTAACAAAAAAAGCCATCTTAAAGGCAGCTAAGAAATTGGCTACAAGATCTTTGGGATGGGCAGGAGCTGCAATTGCTGTAGTTGACTTTGCCTCTTGTATGGATTATATCTAAAAAAAATGGTAAGTTGGATTTTATTATTAGGATCTCTGTATATCACATCAGTTCTGTTTTATGATATATATAAGGAGTACAAGCAAGAACGCAAACTGAGTCCTTTAAGATGGATTGCTATTGGTATCTGCCTGTACTATGTGACCAAGAGTTTATTTGAAATCATATAAAATCAGTTTTAGAAGGTCATAGCGACATGCCACAACTTTACAATTTGATCGCATGTCTTCTTGATAATTTCAACGCAGCAATAGTCTTTATTAATTTTTTAAGTTGCCCTCGCTACCTACCCGGCACGATCGTCGGTCGACCCCTTCGGTTGACATGAAGCAGACAGGCGACTCCCTCTTTCTGTAGACCACCAAGGGCAACTCTATAATGAACTTCATCGATACTTGGACGAACGGCATCACGATAGAACGGAATTTCCTCTGCCGAACAAACGGGTCGTAATACCTCTCAGCACCGACGTGTGTACCGACACTGCTGTTTCGAGAAGTGAGGTTTCCACCATATCGTCTTGTGCCGACATAAAATTTGTTTGATAAACTGACAAAAAACAGGCCACGAGAAGGCGTTCTTTGCCAGCAAGAGGGCATTCGGCCGGATTTTATCGAATTTCACTGGATTTTTTAAAACACTATCATTCAGGCACTTACAAAACACTCTTGTTTTGTCACATTATAAAAAAGGTAGTTTGAGGCAAAATTCTCTAGAGAATTTTGCCTCAAACTACCTTTCTGACCCGGTAAAACTACCGAGATGTCCGCACGAAAGTACCGTTTTCATCACACAAAACTGCTGAAATGGCACTCAGATCTCGTTTTTTTGATGTTTCGACGGCCACTTCCTGCTATTTTCACGCTTTCCCGTTCTCTAGAACGAAGCATTTTCCTGACACACTTTTGTCAAGAATATATTCACCCATTCAAGATACTTTCCAAACCTCAACGAGCGAGTTTCATCGCCTCGACAGGCTTGTTGGTGGTGATGAAGTCGACACCGGCCTTGACGAAGCCGTCGACATCGTCGAGGTCATCGATGGTCCACACGTTCACCGTCAGTCCGAGATCATGCGCCTCCTTGATCCATTCGGGATGCACGGCAAAGACCGGACCGGCATAGTCAATACCGGACATGCCCTTGGCTTTAATCTCTTTCGGCTCAACATCGCTGCCCAGATAGCTCACGTTCTTGGCACCGGCAGCCACCAGACGCTCGCAGGCCTTCATGCTGAAAGAGATATATTCCACCTGCTGCCCCACGCCCTCGTCGGCTACCATCTTTACAACAGCATCGACACAGCGGTCCTCATCGGCCTGCACTTTATGGGGTTTGATCTCCAGGATGAGCTGCGTGCCCTGACAATGCTGCTTGCCAGCCTCGAGATACTGTTTAAGAGTAGATATCGTCTCACCGTTTTTCAGCTTTTTGTCTTTGATGTCCTTATACTTAGCCGTCTCAATCGTCACCCCGCCGATCTCAGGATCATGGTTCACAACGAGCTGATTGTCCTGCGTGATCCACACGTCGAACTCCGAGCCATACGCTCCGATGTGGTGGGTAGCCTCCAAGGCGGCGATAGAGTTTTGTGCGCTTCCGGCCAGTGTCCAATAGCCGCGATGGGCAATGATACGTGTTCCGGCCGAGGCTACGGCGGCCATCATGGCCGCCACAGCCACCAATACGAACTTTACTGTTTTGTTCATTTTCAGCAATATTATATTTTTGATTAGAATTCATATCTCAGTCCGAGTTGGAACTGATAAGGATTTCCGTTGCCTTTGGTCACGCCGGCATTGGTGTTGACACGGTAGACGAACTCCTTGTTCTTGGCGTCGAAGCCTTTGACAGTGTAGAGATAGACATTGCCCAGGTTGCGTCCTACGCCCCAGTCCTTGTTGAGGAAGTTGGCCACGTTGAAGAGGTCGAGCGAGAGGTCGAGCTTCTGTGTCTTGTAGATTTTGATGCTCTTGCCCAAGTGGAAGTCAAAGACACCATAGAAGCCATTGACGCCCCCGTTGCGCTCGGCGACCTTTCCGAAGCTGTCGCGGATATATTTCTTCACGCTTCCACGCACGTTGGGGTTGTCGAGGACGGCGTTGATACCATCCTTGAGATACTGCGGAGTGGAGCTGCTGTTGGGGTCGTAGACATAGGCCAAGTCGTTGGTAGAGACAAAGTCACCGTTGATGTTGCCGTTGACGACCAGCGAGTAACGCGTGCCGCCAATACCCGAGAAGCGCAGACCGGCATTGAAGCCCCAGAACGACGGTGAGGTGACATAGGCCACAACCTTATGGCGCCACTGATTGTTGCTGTAGTTCATCTTGCTCATGTCGCGCGGGTCGTCGACAACCATCTTCACGAGCGTGGAGGTGTTGGCCACATCGCCATTGTAGCTGATGTTGTCCTTGGAATCGTTCCACGTATAGCTCACGCTCAGCTCACCGTCGCGGAAGTAGCGCCAGTCAGCGTCGAGGACAAAAGCAAACTGGTTGACCTTGCCGTCGCTGTTGAGTTCGAGCACACGTCCCAGCTCCGTGGTCTTGCGACCATTCATCCAGTTCACGGCACCATTGGCGGTGTTGATGCTCTCCGCAGGCACGTAGACACCACGGTTGGCTTCGTTGGCCAGTCGGAAATAAGGCTCGTCGACCATGTTCTTGTCGCGATAGAGATAGTTGTGACGGGCCAGGGTGGTGTAGAAAGCGGCACCTACCTTCAGACGGTCACTGAAGTAGTGGGTATAGGAGAAGTTTGCCTTATAGATGGTGGGCACCTGCGCATTGCTGCCATTGCAGTTGATGGTATAGGTCTTCTCGATGTTAGGATTGTTGAAGAGGTCCAGTCCCGGTGCCGTAGAGGGATCCTGGCGATAAGCGGGGAAGTTGGGCGTGGGCACGGCTGAGCCTTGAATGTCAACGGTGCAGATGCGCGAGCCGTCGAAGACCATATTGTTCACCATGGCGTAGTTGTTGATGTCGGAGGCAAAGATACCGGCACCGAGCTTGAAGATGTCGGTGTGTCGGTCACCAAGATCCCAGGTGAGCTGCAGACGGGGCTGCACAAGGAAGAGGCTAAGCCCCCGGTTGGTCTTCACACCCAACGTGCGGTCGGCGACCTCGTTATAGTTTCCCTTGTCGAGATAGCTGGCATCGTCGATGCGCAGACCACCCATGACCGACAGTCCCGGGGCAAGCGTGGTGACAGCCTGGGCATAGACACCGGCGTTGACAATGCGCTCTTTCACGTGCTGAGCGTCCTCATCACTGGTGAGATAGATATCGCGCGCATAGCGATAGGGCTGGAGATTTTCGAAGTTGTCGAGCCCCGTGAAGTAGAATCGGCCGTTGGTTTCACTGCCATAACGGCTGTTGAGATGACTGTACATCAGATCGAAGCCAAAGGTGTAGTTGACTTTGCCCTTGGTGAGCAGCAGGTTGTCGATGATCTGATAGACGTTGTCATGGAAGTTCTCGGGGGTGAAGCGCTGTCCGCCCAGCTGAATGGTGGTCGACACCTCTTTGCCGTCGACCGTGGAGGTGACGCCCTCCACGATGGCGCGCGGGATGTTTGCCGAGGGCAGGAAACTGTTGGTCTTGGTCTCCTCCATAGAGTGCATCCACTGAGCCTTGAGTTCATTGGTCATCGTGGGGCTGAGGATAGAGCGCAGGGTAGCCATGAGGCTGTTGTCCGAAGTGTTGCAGTCGGAATAGCTCTCCAGCAGGTTGATCGAGCTATTGTCGCCCTGGGAATACGGCATCTTGTTGTAGTTGAAGTTATCACGGACCGTGAGCAGGTTGGTAGGACTGAGCTGCCAGTCGATACGGGCGAAGACGGCATCGGTATTAGACTTTTTGTCGAAGGATCCATACTCCTGCTGTGTGGTACTGAGTCCGTATTTGTTCTGTGCGATGGAGACATATCGCTGCAGGGTCTCGGGCGAAAGATTGTAGCGCACTTGGTCGCTTTCGTTGCGTATGTCGGCAATGCGCAGTGGCTGTGTGTCTCTCTGATGGTCCCAAGCCACGAAGAAGTGCATACGGTCTTTGATGATGGGTCCGCCGAGCGAGAAACCATACTGGTATGTCGAGAAGTCGCTGTTGCGTTTGTTGCCAAGGATGTCTTTGTCGCTGGTCAGCCAGTCGGCACGCATGTATCCGAAGGCGGATCCATGGAGCTGGTTGGTACCCGATTTCGACACAGCATTGATGAGTCCGCCACCGGCGCGTCCATAGGTGACGTCATAGGCATTGGTGACGACCTTGAACTCCTTGATGGCCTCCATCGTCAAGGCGTAAGGGCTGCCCTTGCGCATGTTGGCAGCACCGCCGGAGATAGGATTCTTGCTCGACATGCCGTCGATGTTGAATCCTGTGGACGAGGCGAGTTGCCCGCTGAGCTGGTTGCCATTGGAGAGTGGCGAGAGGTCCATCAGGTTGGTAAAGTTACGGCCGTTGACCGGCAGGTGCTTCATATCTTGCTCAGAGATGGTCGTCGAGGCACCTTCCGACTCCACTCCTTTCTTCAGTGAATTGGCCACGACCTCCACTTCCTGGATGTCGCTGGCCGTCTCGCTCATCTTGAAGTTCACGCGCAAAGCATCGCCCTGGTTAAGCGTGAAGCCTGTACGCTTTTGATCGCCGTATCCGATATATTTGGCTGTAACCGTGTAGGGTTTGCCGAGTGGCACCTCGCGAAAGCTGTAGGAGCCGTCGGCACGGGTAGGAGTAGACATAGAAAAGCCCGTAGACTCATTCTTTACTGTGACGACAGCACCAATGACGGGCTGTCCCTGTTCGTCAACGACTTTTCCATTAACCGTTGCCAGCACATTTTGTGCCCAAGAGGCAACAGTTCCTCCTAACATCATTGCTGAGGTCAGCAACAATGTCTGAATGCGTGTTTCCATAAAATTAAGAAGTTATGTGATTGTAGTTATCGTGAATAGCAATCTGTTTTGACGTTACTGAGCCTTGATGGCCTTGCTGATTTGCTCGGCAATCTTTCGCACTGATTTCATCGAGTTTTTTTCCAATTCAGCCTTGCGTTGTGGCTGATAAGCCGAGAAGTAGTTTTGTCCGATGGTGAGCTTTTTCTCGTTGCTGTCGTAGAGTGAGTAATTGACAAAGTGATACATCATCGGCATGGGCTTTTCTGAGTAACGCAGGTATTGGGCGTCGATGACCAGCAGATATTGTGCGCCGGCATCCTGCATGACTTTCTTCAGATCGGTGCGGCTGACAGCCGAGAGGTCGGCACGAAGGTTCTCGCCTTCTCCCTTGAGAACAATATTGTCCAGAATTGGCTGCCACTGACTACTGTTGAGTGCATAGTCGTCCATATTGACGAAGTGCAGGCCGGTGCCCGCCTTTTGCAGATTGTGCTCCACCACGCCATTGTAGACTTGATTGACACTGTCCTGGGCGATGTCGGTGTTTTCGGCAAGGAGATAATCGTCGTAGTAGTTCGACTTCACATTGTCCAAAGCACGGATGACCAGCACACGGCTGTTGACTGCCACATTGTCTTCATGGGTCTTGGGCGCGGTGTTTTCATTTCCGGCATACGCCATCATGGGCATGAACATCATCATGGTCAACAGAAAAGCAGCAATACGGCTTTTCCCTGTTTGCTCTGTCTGCAATTGTCTCTTCATGGTCTTGGATCTCTAAATAAGAAATTATGTGTTTTACCTTTCTCGTTTTATCGCTGGCAAAATTACAGATAACAAATTACAATGGCATTGCACAGATGTTGCAATAGAATGATAATGATAATTTGAGACAAGCCAAGCATTCGTCCAAACCTTGCACCAGCCATCGAAAAAAACAGAGGGGATATCTTTGCATTCTCATTCTTTTTTCCTATCTTTGTTCCAAAAACTGAGCGATATGAACATTCTGATTATTCCCGACATACACGGACGGTCGTTTTGGGAAAAGGCCATTAACGACGTAGTAGAGCATCGGCGCGAGTTCGACGAAATCGTATTCTTAGGCGATTATTTCGATCCTTATTCCACCGAGCACATCAATGAGTGCCAGGCCATCATGAACTGGGAGCACCTCTACGACACGCTCTTCGGCACCTATCTCACGTGTGTGCCTGTCATCTCGGCAGACACAAACGCAATGGCTTCATCTCTCCTTTGTCTGATGGCTTCTCTTTCCTTTTTATCCATGTCCAATCAATTGCTTCATACTAAAAAAGTCGGCTCTTTCCAAGGTCGGCTTCAACGATATTGTCTACAAAAATAAGCATTTACTTTTGATTTGGTACTATAGCGTACAGATAACTTCTTGTCTATTAGGATATTTTAGAATTTATATGTGGTCTGTTAAGACCTCTGCGTGGTCTGTAAGTGGTCTGTGGGAAATTTATCGATTTGAGAGAGCTTTGAGACACGCAGCAAAGCGAAACTTCTTTTTTTTAATCGTTACATCGGTCGTCTTGCCATCTCTTTGATTATCAATACACATAACAGGTGCGTATTTAAACGTCAGACGACGACCGAGTTACGCCCCCAAGAAGACCGTTTTCGACTATTCTAACACCATTTACGACCGAATTTCGACTAAATTACTATCATTTTCGACTAATATTAGTCGAAATTCGACTAAAAGCCATTACGCTGCTATATTTGCAATCTAAGTTTGTCTTCCCCTAACTTGGTTATAGCCCACCGTCTCCCTACTTTAGTCATAGCTATCAACCCTTCCTTATTTAAAGACACGAGCAGATTACTTATAAATCGGAGTTTTTTGTCCTTGCTATGACCTACAGGAAGAGCTGTTTCCAAGGTCTCGAAAGCATCCTGCCTTTTAAAGCCTTCTTTGCCAGCATTATGAGCAAGCTGTAACACGAGCTTGATTATGGCCTCTTTTGCAAGTCCATGCTCCTTTGTATAGTGCCCAAGTTGGTTAGTCAACTTTGCTACAGAAAGGGAAATGGTTAGGTTAGGGTACTTACCCTCAACCAATTCCCTATCCTGAAGATATTTTATAGCCTCCTTCGTAAGAGGACGGTGCTTCTGTACAGCATCAAGCCAAATGCATTCTTTCAAAGTCAGCGATGTGTCATGTTTTAGCAATTCTGTGTACTTCTCGTCTATCATCTTGCCATAGATAGTTACGCCTACGGTGCGGTGCTCGTTGTCGATATCGTAGTCGGGCATGGGAAAGAAGCGATTGCGCTGCTCCGTGTATATCTTACGAATGCCACGACCTACGGTGTCTATCATATTGAAGTTGACCATACCACGGCAGAGGCACTCGTTGCGGTAATGGAGTTGCGGCCCACGATGCTCAAGCGCATTCTCCACTGTTCCAGGGATGAATGAGCCGCCATTGCCATAATAGAGTTGGTCAGGGCTCTCCACAAAGACTATGCGTTGTTGGAGGGTATAGTCCTGATGGGCAATGGCATTATGCATCACCTCGCGGATAGTATACTCGTCATACTGCTTCATGGTATCGGGAAAGAGCGTACCGCCGGGCAGCTCTCGCATGGTCATATTTCGGATCTTAGCCAGTACCTTATCGACAGTCAATATAAAAGGTATCGTGAAGTGTTCATAGTCTATAACATTTCTGTCCTTGTCCTCCAAAGTCCATGTTATCTGAGCCACCGCAGGATAGATCTTTTGTATTGACATAGGTTTGCCAAGAAGCAGGATGGCAGCACGGGTGAGTTGTCCGTCACGCATCATCATGCTATGACTAAGAAAATCTTCGTCACTCCAAGCATCCACCTCGCTTGCTGAGATGTTAGACGAATGGACTTTTTTGAACTCTATCCTTGCTTTTGCCAAAGCCAACTCATCAAGGTCCTCCACTGTTGCGTTGGGAACCAGTCTTGCTGACCAATCGGGTAAAGGTGGCTGTTGGCGTATGGCGTCCTGTTTGGCTTGGTTGAGCGGTTTCAAGCTCTCTCCATCACGACCATATGCAATACCTTTCCAGTGCATGACGATATTACGTGGCGAGGCAGGAACTTGAAACAACAAAATACGCTTGCCCTCTACTTCTATAGGAACGATGTCACGGAAGATAAGATTATCTGTAGTATGCTGTGACATATCCTGTTTCAACTTATTCACGGCCACCTCTCCCTCTTTGAACGAAGTTCCTACGATCTCATGCTGCTTATCCCATACGCCAAAGACAATCCAGCCACATTCACGTTCACGCAGATTGGCCTCGTTGCTGAGAGCGGAGAAGTATTTGCCGAGCTCGTCAATATCAAAGGAATGCTCTGCTTTCTTGAACTCTACGATCTCGTTCTCCGCATGATTCCATAGATGGTTGAAAATGTCCAAGTATTTGTTGTTCATATTTGTCATAAGATGGATTGTCGTCTCAAATTTACCCATTTATTTTCATTCACCCAAACAATCGGCAAGATTTATGCTCAGAAGTCGTCTTCCTCCAATCGCTGCAATTCTTTTTTCTTCAATGCAATCAATGCCTCCTTGAGATCTTCCTCAGAGAACGACTCGAATTTCTGCAGAAGTTTGCCTTTGGTTGACAGAGGCACGTTTGTCCCAACGGACGCTGGGGCTACAGGACTATCTGATGCCAGCAACGTTTCCTCATCTTTACGGAGGAGCAAGGCATTATAGCGCATGCGCTTCTCCAAAGAATATGGCGATATGTATCTTTGCGTAATCTGCCCCTGGTTGCCAAGGCTATGTCCCATGGCATCACTGATATAGGAGCGTGGAACCTCCTGCTCGTTGAGGTTGGTCGCAAAGGAATGGCGGGCATACGTGCTCGTCAGATGTGTGGTCCATCCAAGGCTTTGACAAACCTTTTCAAGACGGTCACGAATATTTCGATTCTCCTGATGCACCCGTTTCTTCATCTCGGAGGAGTCATCGTCTTTAATGGCATCGAGAATATAAGGAAAGACCCGTTTACCCAGCTTTGGTTTGGCAGCATACTTGTCCAACAACATTTTCAATTCCGGAATGATGGGAATGATGACCTCCATGCCTTCGGAGAGTACTGTCTCATTGCCAGTCTTTGTCCTAATGAAGCGGAATGCTTTCTGGTTCTTGTCATAGTAATATTCATCATAAGTAAGCTTGGTCAAATCTACAAGGTTGCAGCCGCAACAGAGGTATTGAGCCACAAAGAGCGCAAGTGACTGGTAAATCAAATTTCTTGCCTCTTTCGTTTTTACGGCATAAGGAGGATTGTCCTTCGTAATGTCAAACAATGGCAGGTCAAGATCTCGTGCCATGACATGTATGTAGAGTTCCGTGAAGTCATCAACGTTTAGGTATTGGTTCTTCCGTGAAGTACCGCAAGGAATGGCTATATTGCCTTCATCCTTGCCAAACATATACGACTTTGGCATCATGAGACCTTGACGGATAGAAGCGCGGACCGCCACCCGACACGCACGCAGGTATATACCAATGGTTGTAGAACTCTTACCTTCCTCTTTAAGTTTTTCAATCCATCTCGAGATAACGGAATAGTCAAGCGAAAAACCATTGGCCTCAGAGAAGCCGGTAAGTGCCTTGAATGAGCGGAAAGCATTCCGATAGGATAGCGCTGTTCCGTCGGCACCAGCACGAAACTTCTTGTTGATGCATTCCTCCCATACACCCATGAAAGAATGAGTAGCACTTTTACCCGTTATAGACACCTTGATGCGGTCGAGCGTGAGGATTCCGTTGGCATTAAGCTGAACCACAAAGTCGACATAGTGTTGAAACACATTGCGCAGACGAGTTTGCTTCTCATAGTTGGTTTCAATACCATTTTTTCTCTCTCCCTTTCCTGTCGCCACAGCAATCACAGCAATATCTTGCTCTGTAAACGACTCACCAAGATTATAGTAGTATCTCTCGCCATTGACAGTGAAACGCATGCAGAGAGGATACTCGGAATTGACCGAACGAGCAGGATTTCGTTTATCAAGGGCAAGTGCGAGATAGCAATCTCCAACATGGTTATTAAACAATACTGATTGTTTCGTATTTGCGGTTGCTGTCTTCATTTTGTACTGTCGTTGGTTTAGGTTGCAAAGTTAGCATAAACACCCTGATTATCCGTAGAATTATAGTTAAAATGTCAAAATAGCCGATTTGTTAGAAAAACGTTTACAACAAACACCTACAAAATGCCTTATATCCGTGTACATGTGGTGTACATAGAGTTTCTTATTTATTGAGTTTTATGCCCTATCATAGAATGTCATGTTTTCAGAAACCATCTGATTATCAATCGAATAATATCCTATGATATTTGTTAAATATCGCCTTTTGCCACTGTTAATCAGGGGGTCGTTGGTTCAAGCCCATCCTGGAGCGCATGAGAAATAGAGTTACGGTTTCGTAATTCTATTTTTTTTGTTTCCCGTCTGAACACATTTATGTTATTTATTAACTCTATTCGAAGATTTCTATCATCAAACATCCCTGATTAGACTTATACCATATCTTCCTAGCAGAAAATGCAATGTAGACGAGGCTCTTGACCGGACGTTTGGAAAACGATCACAGAAGTTTTACCATGATCCAAGACTGAATTGTACGGAAATGAGAAGTTCTCTTGGCCTTAGCTCATAGCTGTTAGTAAAGACGCCGACACCGCTATACGTGGTTACGGCATATTCCCTTTTGTTGAGAATGTTGCGGAGTATGGCACGGATTCGCATAACTTTTAAGCGCCACACAGCCGAAGCATCCATGAAAAAGGTGTTGGCGGATGGCGATGACACTATCTCGTTATGACAGAATGCACCGCTCCAAGTGAGATCCACGTTGCTAATAGTGGAAGTGAGGGACAGTCGCTGTGTCCAGTCAAAGAGGTTGTTGGCAGAATTGTTGCCTACATCCGAGTGATTCCAACGAAAAGTTCCACTATAGTTCACCTCCATGAATGAGGGAGAATAGAGCACCTCAGGACAGAGCGACAGACTGCGGTATTTATAGTCCTGTATATTACCACCAGAGTACTGTTCACCTCGACTGAAGTCAGCGCTAGCGGAAAGAGAAATTTTGACGTGTGCCTGAAAGAACCCTTTCGACACGTCGGCGGAAGCTTTAAGGTCGTCGCCATGAGTGTTGTGTCGAAGAAAACTGATGTAATAATTGCCATCAGTCACCTTCATATCGTTCACCACATTGCGCCAAGAGCGGGAGGCGAGCAAAGAGGCATTAGCAAAGAAATGATAAATGGCGCGCTTGTAGCTATATCGCACGTAAGATGATAGTGACCGGTTTCTAGGCACGAAGTCAGCACCCTGAAAGAAGGTACGGTAGTCAGTCTGTCGCTCTTTGATGGCAAAATAGCTCCATCCGCCAGCGCTCTCGTTGTAGCTCAGACTCAGACTCAGACTGTTTCTGTTGCCGTTGTCACGACTGAGATAGACAGTAGGCGAGGGTAAGAGCATGGTCTGTCCCTGGCGAGTGAAGCGGCTCAGAGTGAGCGGAGAGGCGAGTGACAGTTTCCATACCGAACCATTGTAGCGCAGCGATGGTCTCAAACCTACTTTCAGATTCACGTTGTCCTGCTGTGCCACGTTTAGCTCCTCGGCCTCCAACGAACCCGAAAGGCTATAGTTCCAATCGCGGTTGGAGAAGTTATAGCCCAAGTTATGGAAGGTGTGCCAAAGGTTGTTGCCGTAAGCCTGTTTACCTTTATTGAGATAGAGATTGTCTTTGGAATGATGGTAGTCGAGAAGCGAAGACCAGTCGAGCTGTCCTTTTCCTTTGTTATAATGTTGCGTGATGCTGGCTTTCACGTTCACTTCCGGGTTGCGCACACGCTGTGAGGTATTGCCTGAGGTACCGTCGATGAGCGAGCAGCCGTCGTCTTGCGCGGCATCGGCCTTAAGAGTAAGCGAACCATAATGAGTGTCAGCATTGATGGTGTGGTTGAGTTCCAGGTTGACGATGTCTTTGTACAGCGTCTTCATCAGAGTCTCTGTGGTCATAACAGGTACGTCGCCTAAGTAATAGAGCGAGTTATTGGTGGTATGCTGACGTGTCACTGTGCGGACATAGCTCGCTGAAAGACCGTTCTCCGATCCGCTCTTAGTGCGCGAGAGGCGATCGACGGAATAGGATTGCGAAGTATTGAAGCGTAGACGTTCCGCATCGATGGGTGCTTGGAGACTGGGGACTGAGAACCATTGTGGCAAAGCGGCTGAGGATCCTCGTCCATAGAGCGTATAGAAGCTAAGGCTTTGTCCCTCCATGTCACGCCCCGTTCGGTCGTATTGGACTGTGTATTCCAACTGTTTCTTTTTTCCAATCTGCATTGCTGCGGCGTCGCCTCCAACATGCGTTGGCTGACCTACAAGGAAATAAGGTCGCAGAATTGGTACCAAGCGGTCGCGCACAGAGTCCTTCAGCGTGATGTTCATGCCCACGTCGTCGGTGAACACACGGTTGCGCAGTGCTTTGATAGGCTGATCGTGATTCACCACCTCAGCTCTTTTCACATCCCTGGCGCGGATATTATCAGTGAGCTTATTATTGCCCTTTACTCAGGTCCATGCCCTCCACGGTGAATCGGCTGAGTTCTTTGCCATTATAGCTGATTCTTCCGTTCTTGGCAACCTCCACACCAGGGAGTTTTTTCAGTACGTCCTTCAAGGTGTTGTCTCTGTCGGTGGCATAACGAGTCAGATCATAGATGATGGTATCTTTTCGTTGTAATACAGGCGAGGCTAATACCCTCACCTCTTTCAGCCGAAATGACTTTTGTGCCATACGGATAATGTTCCCATCGTCTTTTTCCAAGTCGATGGTTTGCCTGCTATAGCCCATCAGAGAGCCTTGCAGCTTGTCGTTTCTTTTCCTTTCAACCTTCAGCGAGAAGTATCCGTTTTTGTCCGTCCTTACAAACGTCACGGTCTTTCCTTCCCGTTTCAGCATAACACTTGCTCCCTCCAGTCAGTCGCCCGAGAGGGAGTCCACCACTTGACCCGTAATAGTAGTTTGGGCCAACAAAGGTAGGTGCAGGAAAATTAAAAAGAAGAAAAGAATGCTTCTAATATTAATACGCATTACTCTTAAATATTTTTAAATCGCTCCAATTATATGGAGTTATATGGAGGGGGCGACTTTCTTAAAGGACCGAACCTGGTTTATACAAATCTTCAGCCCATACGGCTCACTCAAAATTTACAATGATACTAATTTTTGATTTAACATTTTTTCCGTTCTTTTTTGCCGGCTTCCATTTTGGCATAGATTTGACAATGTTTAATGCGTCTTCGTTCAATGATGGGTTTGTGGACTTTACAATTTTATAATTTGACAAATTGCCTTTCTTGCCGACCTCAAAACTTACTATAACTTTCCCAAATACATTATCACCTCTCCTTAATAATGTTTCATGAACCTCCTTTGCTAAATATTTTTTCAGTTCAATGCTTCCTCCTTGAAATTCAGGCATTTCTCCATTATTTAACATACCCGTTTGGGGTGACGTTGGCGCTTGCGACTCAACTAAAATTGGATGACTGAATTTCCAATCATTTTGCGCATTCTCATTCTGAGCACGTGCAGACAGGTCAAAACACATAAAAAGTATCAGAACGAATACTTTTACACGAACTAGGCTAAATATCTTTTTCATTTTTAAATCTAATGAGTTATTTTATTTTGACTTAAAATTAAGTATAATATCCTTGAAATACAAATAACACAACATCATATAACTATATTTAATATTATTTAAAAATTTCTGATCAACACAAATACGAAAATTCTACCAGCAGAGATTTTTCACAGAATTCCAGAAAATTCGCCCTGATAATCCATAACTTCAGAGGTAGCAAAAAGTCAGCCAAAAGGAATTCGATAAGGCAAAAAGTGAAACGTCCTTTTTTGAGGCTGCAGAGATGTCAGGGGGTAAAATGGAACTTAACCCAAATAACATGGATGATGCCGAGACTTTAAAATTAATGCATAAGGTCATGCCTTATAATCCAATTGAATTATCAGAATGAATCTTCTGTAATTGCTTTTTTCCAAATACTCAGTTAAGCCATAAGAGAAAGACCTGGCAGAAATATCCAGACGCAACACGGAACTGTGTCAAAAATCCACTTTAACACAGCCCCGCAAGCCGAATCACTTATCCGCGCTCGGCGTAGCGCTTATAGCGGAGACGGGGCAGACCGAAGCCCATCAGCGCCTGCACCTTCTGCTTCACACCGAAGAGGGCCTTGACGCGCTCTGGGTCTGAAAGCGACGTAGCGGTCATGACGAAGCCCATATAGAACTGGCTAACGCCTAAGCTCTGCGCCATCAGCGAGGCGTTTTGATAAGCAAGATTGCAGTCGGCGGCTCCGAAACTATGGTCGGAAGCAAAGACCATCACGTAGGGTGCGCCGCGAAGAATGATGTCCTTGCCATGTTCAAAAGCCTGACGTGCTACGCTGACTACGCCCGCATAGTTGGGTCCAAGGATGTCGAGATGCTCGCCAAGAGTGTCGATGGTGAAGCGGATGATGTCGACGATCTTGTCCGGATCACAGACTACATTCAACTCTACCATTTGGTTGTTGCCGGCAGTAGGCGCATAGAGAGCAGCCTCACGCATCATCGCGATGGAAGAGCCCGGCACCTCTTTCTTGAGGAAAGTACGGTTGGAACGGCGCGCATGAATCAGATTCATCAGTTGTTCGGGTGTCGGCATCTGATGATAGTCTATCTCGTGAAGGCGCTCCAAGGGGAAGAGCTCATGATCGATGGAGTTTGAGGGACAGACATCTACACAATGTCCGCACTTGATACAGGCTTCCGCACGCTCTATGGTGACCGGAGTGCGGGGCGCAGACTGGCGGAAGATGCTTACAGGGCACACCGCCACGCAACTGCCACATTTGATACATGTCTCAGGGTTTATACGAATCTGCATATTACTATTGATTAAAAAGTAAAACGAATCACTCAAGCCAACGTCGCTTCATTGCTTGATATTATCTGCTGCAAATATACAACATTAATTTGATAAGCACAGTACAGCCACACGTTTTTGTGTATTATTGCTGCAAATATTTGTTATGAGTTTTTCTCGGAATGGGCATGCACTGCAACGACAAGTGTCAACTATTAGCAAAAACAAGTTGAAAGTCTTTGTCTTTTCATTCTTTTTCCTTATCTTTGCCCAAAAACTAAGCGATATGAACATTCTGATTATTCCCGACATACACGGACGGTCGTTTTGGGAAGAGGCCATTAACGACGTAGTAGAGCATCGGCGCGAGTTCGACGAAATCGTATTCTTAGGCGATTATTTCGATCCTTATTCCACCGAGCACATCAATGAGTGCCAGGCCATCATGAACTGGGAGCACCTCTACGACACGCTCTTCGGCACCTATCTCACGTGTGCGCCTGTCTTCCTTATCGGCAACCACGACGCCCACTATATCAACAAAGTATTCGCAGGCAGAGCTTCCAGCAACCGTAAGTCTGTCAGGCATCTCCATACCATTGAGGGCATCTTCGAGGATCGCCACCGCATGTTCCAGATAGCCTTTGACACGACAATAGGCGGCAAGAAGGTGCTCTTCACCCACGCGGGCGTCAACCGCGCATGGGCAGAGCGCTACAAGGATCTCCTTGGCACCGTCAGCGCTGACAGCCTCAACAATCTTGCCAAGACCGACGAAGGATGGCTTGCTCTCTCCGACGTGGGCGAAGAGCGAGGCGGATGGGCCAAGACGGGAGGACCAATGTGGGCCGACGTTAGCGAGCACTACGACGAGGACGGGAAAGCCTATGCCATCGACGGCTATGACTGCGAGATCTTCGCGCATACCCGTAAGAAGGAACCGGTCATCAACGACGCTTTCGCCATGCTCGACGCTCAGCGACCCTTCATCCTCGCCGACGACTGCACGATCCATGAGTACAGCGATGCGGATAAGCTGGGGCTGTGACGAATGATAGCAGCCGCAATATCTTTTTGGGACATATCCTCTTGCAGCATTAAATAAATTGCATACCTTTGTTCCGAAATCAAATGTTTGTACATTGCAATGCAAATATAGTTGATTTTAGGGAGGAAGCGTTCTCCCTTTTCTTTTTTTCGCAGTGAGAGCTTTAGACCATAGACAGTATTTGCCTATACGTTCCGAAAGCACAGCAAACTACATATAGATGATAAAATACCAGATGCACCAATGTAGGTATAACCCAAAATCCACAACTAACACGATTTGGGTCTAACAAGGAATAGAAGTTTCTATTCGAACCTATTACAGATTGTTTTCCCGACACGTTTTCAGAGATTGATAAAGGGGGAATATCATAGACTCATCAACCTTCTTTTGTTTCCCCATTGTTTTCCCGAAAAGAAAAAATCAACAACTTACAAAGTACTCTGAATTTTCGATTATTTTGTAGCGATAACGCTGGCC
>UMGV01089291.1_pt1 | contig 116694 bp, 73 predicted proteins | sample 1965361 | NCBI WGS metagenome assembly UMGV01 (sample SAMEA4836081, study PRJEB28245) | human gut metagenome | biome: gut microbiome; material: fecal sample | place: Denmark | collected 2008
AACTTTTTTATGAACTATTCTTATCCCGAACTGGGGTATAAAAATGTGATTTTCCCAAAAAAATTGGACGTTAAAAAGAAAAATCGTACATTTGCACATAGTATTATACAAATCTTACAAGGAGGTTACGACCATGACAGAACTGAGAGACAGATACATACGCTTTGACTGGGCTATCAAGAGACAGCTCCGACAGAAGGCCAACTTTGGCGTTCTGGAAGGTTTCCTGACTGTATTCCTCAACGAGCCTATTAAAATCATAGAGATTCTTGAAAGCGAGGGAAACCAACAGACGGAGGATGACAAATTCAACCGTGTTGACATAAAAGCCAAGAACAGTAAGGGTGACATCATCATCGTCGAGATACAGAACACCAGTGAACTTCACTATCTTGAGCGTGTACTATATGGTGTAGCAAAAGCCATCACAGAGCACATCAACCTCGGCAATAGCTACAAGGAGGTGAAAAAGGTGTACTCTATCAGCATCTTGTACTTCGACCTCGGCAAGGGTTCTGACTATATCTATATCGGACAGAACAATTTTACGGGTCTTCACACAAAAGACCAACTTGTAATAAGCACCAAGGAAAAGAATAACATCGTGAGAAAATCACCATCAGAGATATTCCCCACATATATTCTTGTGCGTGTCAACGAGTTCAACAAAGTGGCAAAATCACCCTTGGAGGAATGGGTAAACTACTTGAAAAATGGTGTAATCTCTCCTGACACCAAAGCTCCTGGTCTACAAGAAGCACGTGAGAAATTGAAATACTATGAGATGTCGAATGCTGAACGTCATGCCTACGACGAGCACATCAATGCCATCATGATTCAGAATGATGTGTTGGGAAATGCAAGAATGGAGGGACATGCAGAAGGAAGAGCAGAAGGAAGAGCAGAAGGAAGAGCAGAAGAAAAAAGCGATATTGCCCGCAAGATGATGAAGTGCGGCATGGACTTGGAACAAATTAGCCAGATAACAGGTCTGTCACTTGAGCAGATAAAGAAGCTGTAATATAGTTTATTGCCCACCCATGGTTACTTACCGTACCAAGGGTGGGCATTGTTGAATTTGCATCATTACTTATCCCTAAGGAATTTTCATATAAAACTCCCCCAAAAAACGCAAGTACTTGCGATAGCCAACGAAAGTACTTGTGATGACCGATGAAAGTACTTGCGATGACCATCGCAAGTATCTTCATTTTTTTGACTATTTGGATGACCTGACACTACAATGGAAGTTAAACTCGTTAAAGGAAGTTAGAGAATAGGTTGTCTTCACCATGGAAAAGAGAAAAAGGCGTACCTTTACAGAAAATAACACGCAGAATAAAAACAAAGCAGAAAAAAGTAAAAGAGAAAATCGTATGAAGAAAACATTCGCATTATTATGCTTGCTGTGTACATTCATCATGAATGTCACGGCACAGACATGGGTAGGGACATGGGCCACAGCTCCTCAAGCAGCAGAGAAGAACGCTGTGCTCTATAGCAACAGCAAGACGCCCCACTCCATCAGACAAGTGGTGAAAGTCTCTGTGGGGGGCGACTTGATTCGCCTCAAACTGAGCAACATCTATAGTTCAGAACCCTTGGTGATTCGCTCCGTATATATAGCTCATGCCAAAGACTCATTTAGCATCAATGCCAAAAGCGCTGAGTACTTGAAGTTTGGAGGAAAATACAAAACTGTGATACCTGCAGGCAAGGCCATAGAGAGCGACCCGCTGAAGTTCGACCTCAAAGCCTTAGAGCGAGTGGCTATCACCATCAACTACACATCCGCTCCAACAAAGCCTACCATCCATCCTGGCTCACGCACCACCTCTTATATTATGAAGGGGGTTACCAACGCCCATTCCAACTTCGAGAAAGCACTGCGTGTGAACCATTGGTACACCATTGCGGGCATCGACGTCTGGTCGATGAAGAACGACTTGAGCGCCATCGCCATCATCGGCAACTCGATAACAGACGGTAGAGGTACCACCGATAATGCACAAAACCGCTGGCCCGACATCATGAGCGAAATGCTACAGCTGAAACACAAGATTACCAACCAGGGCGTGCTAAACTTAGGTATTGGAGCCAACCAGGTGGTGCTGCCAGGTGGCATAGGCACACTGGCAAAAGACCGCTACGACCGTGACATCTTGGGACAGTGTGGCGTGAAGAAGGTGATTATCTTTGAAGGTGTCAACGACATAGGCAACGCAAAGAGTGGCAACAGCGAGACGGTGGCACGACTCCTCATAGAGAGCTATCAGAACATGATCAAGAAGGCTAAGGCAAGAAAGCTAAAGGTGTATCTCGCCACCATCACGCCTTTCAAGGGTGCAGGCTATTACACTTATTTCCACGAGGCATGCCGCCAATACGTGAACGAATGGATACGTAACCAGGGAAAAGAGAAAAAAGTGGACGGTGTGCTCGACTTCGCCAAGTTGATGCAAGACCCTGCAGACGAACACAGAATGAGGAAGGAATATGTTTGCAGCGACTGGCTACATCCCAATGCCACGGGCTACAAGGTGATGGGTATCTATGCGGCAGAAATAGTCAAATAAAGGAACTTGAGATTTTTTTTGGGGGAAAAGGAGTTAAGGAAGTTAAAGAAGTTATCGCTCCCTGCGGTCGCTGAGGAGTTAAGACAACAGCTTTTTTTCTTAGATTTCAAACAATAAGGCATTTGTCTTAACTCCTTTAACTCCTTAACTCCTTTAACTCCATGAAAAAAACTCCATGAAATAACTCCATGAAAAAACTCCTTACTTCAATACGATCTGGCAGTCTTCCAGACTCTCTACTGTGGCGAGCGCCTCATAGCGCATTCCCTCACGGCGCAGGAAGTCGCCACCATGCTGGAAAGCCTTTTCGATAATGAAGCCCATAGCCTCTATCTTGGCACCAGCCTTTTCGCAAAGATCCATCACACCCTTAGAAGCATTACCATTGGCGAGGAAGTCGTCGATGAAGATGACATGGTCGTCGGGAGTAAGATAGCTATTGCTCACACACACCGTATAGTCACGATCCTTGGTGAAAGAGTGAACCACCGATGTAATCATGCCCTCCATCGTCTTGGGCTGTTTCTTCTTGACAAAAACTACAGGAAGATTGGTCAGATAACCCACCATGATGGCAGGAGCAATGCCAGAAGCCTCAATGGTGACAATCTTGTTGTACTTTATATCCTTAAACAAACGTACAAACTCCTTCGCCAAATCCATCATCAGCATGGGGTCCATCTGATGGTTTACGAAACTGTCAACTTTTAAGATTCCACCAGGAAAGCATCTGCCTTCCTGCATAATTCTTTCTTTCAGCAAATCCATTATGAATAGAATTTATATTGATATTAGCAAATAATTCTCTTTTTCACCACCACTTATTGTTCTAAGTCCTTTGGCAACACGAGGTTGAGAAGAACAGCAAGCAGGAAGACCACAGCCACACAGTTGTCGGCAAATACCGTGCGAACAATCTCAGGGAAGATGTTAAACATGCCTGTGGCTTGGGTAAAGCCAAGGCCCACACTCAGCGAAAGGCTCACAATCACCATGTTGCGCTGCGAGAAACCAGTGCGCGCCATCATGCCGAATCCTGCGAAGAGGATGCTACCAAACATCATGATGGTGCAGCCACCTAACACTGCCTGAGGAATGGTAGTGAGCACATAGCCTATGGCAGGGAACACTCCACCGATAATCATAATGATAGCACCCAGGGCAATGGTGAAACGATTGACTACTCCCGACATGGCTGCCAAACCTACATTCTGACTGAACGAGGTGATGGGGGTACAGCCGAAGAGACCAGAAACAGTGCTCACAAAACCATCACAGCAGACGGCAGAGCCCATCTCCTTGGTGCTGGGGTCACGCTTCAGCGCACTATTGCAAAGTGCTGAGGTGTCACCGATAGTCTCTGTGGCAGAGACAAGATAAACAGCCACCACTGAGAGGATGGCACCGATATGAAACTCGGGAGTAAAAGGCAGAAGTTGAGGTAATGATACCAAGGACAAAGAGGAAAGACCACTGAAATTGACCATTCCCATGCAGCAAGCAAGGATGTAACCCACAATCAGACCGACAAGGACAGAGAGCGAACGCAAGAAACCTTTGGCAAAGATCTGGCAGAGCAGACAAGCCAACAGGGTAACGCTACCCGCTATCCAGTTGTCAACACTACCAAAGTCGGCAGCACCTACTCCTCCTGCAAATGAGTTGGCTCCCACAGGAAGAAGGGAGAAACCGATGGCTGTAACCACAGTGGCTGCTACTACAGGTGGAATCAACTTAATCCAATACTTGGCAAAGAGACCTAACGTACCTTCTACCAATCCACCGATGATGACAGCACCAACGAGGGTGCACATGCCCTGAGAACCCGCTATGGCTATCGCCAACGAAAGAAAAGTGAAAGAAATACCCATCACAATGGGCAGGCGCGAACCGATGCGCCACACAGGATAGAGCTGTACCAATGTACCGATACCTGCTATAACCATACAGTTTTGGATAAGCACAGCACTAACCTTGCTGTCGAGACCTACTGCCCCTGCAAGAATCATGATAGGAGCAATGTTGCTCACAAACATAGCCAGCACATGCTGAAGACCAAAGGGGAGTGCTTTAGCGACGGGCACTCTACCGTCGAGCTTGTAGAGATTTTCTATTGACTGTTCCATTGTGACAAATATATTTCAGAAAGATGCGGCAAAAGTACAAATAAAATCCGAGAAAACTTGTCCTTTAACCTCAATATTTGAAAAAGACAAGAAAAATCTCCTACCATAATTTGGTTTTCATATCAAATAGCAGTACTTTTGCAACTACATTTTGAATTTAACAACAAGCAATGGAAAATCAATACATCAAGCAGTTCCCTGACCTCATGCAGGGCAAAAAAATCATGTATGTACACGGCTTCCTGTCGTCAGGACAGAGCGGCACTGTAAAGATGTTGCAAGAGCTGATGCCTAATGCCACCCTCGTGGCAGAAGACATTCCGGTGCATCCTGAAGAAGCCATTGATATGCTGCGAAAGATGCAGCAGACAGAAAAGCCCGACCTCATCATTGGTACCTCTATGGGTGGTATGTTCACCGAGATGCTACACGGTACCGACCGTATCTTGGTAAACCCAGCTTTCGAGATGGGCAACACCATGAGTAGCATGACGGGAAGACAGGAATTTCAGAACCCTCGCAAAGATGGTGTACAGGAACTGATGGTGAACAAAGGGCTCATCAAGGAGTACAAAGACATCACCACCCTATGCTTCCAGAATGTCACCCCCGAAGAACAAGAACGTGTATACGGACTCTTTGGTGACAAAGACCCTGTGGTACACACCTTCGACCTCTTCCATCAGCATTACCCCAAGGCCATCCGCTTCCATGGTGAGCATCGCCTAATAGATAAGGTGGCCTTCCATTATCTCGCACCCGTCATCCGATGGATAGACGATAAGCAGAACGGTAAGGAGCGCCCCATCGTGTACATAGCTTTCGATGCTCTACACGATAGCTATATGAAAGCCACCAGTTCGATGCACAAGGCCTACGAAATGCTGATAGAATATTATCAGGTATACATCGTGGCACCTTCGCCCTCCAACGACCATGCTTACATGGCACAGGTACTCGCCTGGGTGGAAGAATACTTATCTGCCCCTGCCTACAACCACGTCATTTTCTGCAACCAAAAGGCTTTGCTCTATGGCGATTACTTCATCGACCCTTGTCCCGATAAGGGTTTCATGGGCACCGCCATCGAGTATGGCAGCGATGAATTCAAGACTTTTGAGGAAATCATCACCTTCTTCGAGCGCTTGGGAGGACAATAAAAATCCTCCCTTATTCGAACTCAATGAGGAAGTCGGTGAGCGACTTATCGGTAGGAATACCCAACTTCTTTCTGAGTCGGTATCTTGCACCCTCCACACCACGGATGGTGAGGTGAGTAAAGTTGGCTATGTCCTTAGTATTCAGATTCAGGCGCAACAGAGCACATACCTTTAAGTCGTTCGACGTGAGATCAGGATATTTCTCACGCAGACTGCGGAAGAACTTCTTGTGTATCAAGTCGAAGTTGCTTTGGAACGTATTCCAGAACAACTCATCGTCGCCACTCTTCATCTGCAACAACAGTTTGTTGGCATTCTTGGTACTGATAGTTCCTTTTCGCATACCTTCGAGCAAAGCCTCCTTAGCCTCGCTGATGGAGTTGTTCATCGCCACCATATCGAAAGCCATGCTTGCCACGTCCTTTCCCTTAAGGGCGAGTTCGTTCTCCAACAACTGTTTCTGTTGTTCAGCAATGATGCGCTCCTGCTCCAGCGATTTCATTTTCTGCTCCAGGAGTTCTTTTTCAGCTATCTTCTTGTTACGACGGATAATCTTGTTGGTACGCCAGCGGATATAGCCATAAACCAAAGCTGAAAGCAGCAACAGATACATCAGCCACGCCCACCATGAGAGTAGGAAAGGTGTGGGGAAGGAGAATTGATAGACAAGAGGCTTGCCTATGACATCGCCCTTGAGGTTCTTCACTACCACCGTCAGTTCATAATCGCCAAAGCCCAAGTTACTATACACGATGTCGGGCGAATAGGAAGACTCGGTAAGGGTATTGCCTCCGCCCTTCAGCGTATAGCAGAACTGCAACTTATCGTTATCGTAGTTGGGGAATGACACCCGGAGTCGGATGTTACCCCACGCCTTCACCTTGCCATCGCTAACCACAGGCAGCTGATGCGCCACATTATCACGGTCTTTGGTCGTCACCTCGCTGAAAGAAGCCTGATAGCAGAGAGGCTTCGTTTCCATTTCTGAACCCGTTGTTAAATACCTGCCTATCCCATCGTTGAGGAAGAAATAGGTGGCACGACCCGATACGTACATCGAATGTCCATAGATGTTACACTCCTGTCCAAACGAAGAGTTGGAGATAAAGAATACTGGTAGGTTCTCCTTGCTGCCCGAATGCATGAGCCAATAGCCATCACTGTTGAGCAACCAGAAAGTTTTCTTATCAAGGAAGGCTGACGACACGATGCCCATGTCGCTCAACCTGCCACAACCATAATAGGGCAATATCTGCTTGCGGATGTCATCGTAAGTAAAGAGTCGGCCGCCATACGAGAATACTACGCGCCCCATGATGGTCATCACATGAAATGCATCACCCTTACTGTTGGGCAACGATGAATAGTAGTTCACCTTGTCAAATTGCCTCATATCTTTGGAAAGTTCCAGTCGATAGAGACCTTTACTCATGTGGGCAGCCCAGATAACACCCTGATTGTCTATTTCTATCTCTCTGATAGGAGCATTGAAGCCTTTCACCGTCCAGCCATATCGCCATTTGTCGCCATCGCGTAGATAAATTCTGAAAAAGTTGTAGGAAGATTCTATCAACGCATGCTGACCATAATGCTGATACTCGCGCATCATGGTACTACCCTGGTTATCATTCAAGAGACCAAAGGACTGATTGCCCACCAAAGCCCTTGTGCCCAAATTATGGCCAGCAAACACCTGGTTATCAAACTGAGATACATACCAGTTTTGTCCTTCGCAGCCGTTTACCTGAGCGATATATTGCTCCTTCATGTCATATCGCCATACCGACTGGTTGGTGGCTATATACATATCACTTCCCAATGTAGTCACATCGTAAACCATACCAATGCCCTCAAGTTTCATTACCGAGAGGGGCAAACCTGTATGGATGAGGGCGATACCATTGTCCAAGGCTGCCCAGAGGTTGCCAGTCTTGTCTACCAAGAGGTTGAGAACCGTGTTATTTCCTAAGCCGTTAGCCTTGCTATAGTGCCACAACACCTTATTGGTATTGAGGTCGATAGCAAAGATTCCACTCTTGATGGTTCCCACCACCAAGGTATGCTTATTAAGCATGACGGTACGATTGATCAGAGCTTGTCGAAGTAGCGCATCGACATCAGTGCGTACAGGCTGCACTTGTTGACCATCGTACAAGAAGAGTCCATTCTGGTTGGTAGCCAATAGAAATAAGTTTTTGCCCAACTGGTGCAAACCCATCACATTGTCGTTGCCTAAGTCTCTACGATGTAGCATGGGGGGGTAAGACACCTTGCTGACACGACACAATCCTTTCGAAATCAACTGGGCATAAAGTTGACCACCAGTCTTGAAAAACCAGAGGGGCAAATGCTCTTTATAATAATAAGGTGTAACTTTCTTGCCGTCGTAAACGAAATAAGAGCAGAATGACTGGAAGTAAATGTGTCCATCAGTACCCTTCACGATATTCCATATCTCGTCATTATGCGACTGATATTTTTTGGGCCAAAGAGAATGATACACCATTTTACCCCATTCATCACGCACAAAATAGCCAAAGTCAGTATAAGAACCCACATAGATTCGGTCGCCATCAGCAAGAATTGATCGCACCAATCCCTTGCTGGGCAAGGCTATGGTGCGCCACGAATAGCCATCAAAACTCAGTACACCATTATTGTTGGCAAAATACATAATGCCTCTATCATCCTGTGTGCAGCACCAGTTCTGCATGCCATAATGATAAGTGAACGAGTTATAGTATGAGATTATTGGCATGAAAATCTGTGCCTTAGTCATGAGCGGACTTAGACAAAAGACAAATATCAAGAGCCATAAAAACTGCTTTTTCATTCTATGATTTAGACGGGTTAGTGGTTATGTATTTGCAAAATTAATTATTTTACACAATCTACCAAAGAAAAATGGATTATTTTTTCTTCTTTTCTATCTTTCTCTATACCAAATGTTTAGAAACTGGTATCGTAGTAAAATCGTACCGGCAAGAATACACATCGTAGTTATATCGTGGTAACAAATTTGCCAAAACCCTTAAAAAGTATTTACTTTGCATCGCAGTTTTGAATCAACAATTATCTTAAAACCAAAAAAGCATGAAAAAGAACCTATTATTATTCATTTGCGCTTTTGTAGCCCAGTTGGCATTTGCCCAAGCACAGGCTGTCAAAGGTACTGTCTTGGATAGTTCTGGCGAACCAGTCATTGGCGCCACTGTCAAAGTACTCGGTACAAAGCAAGCTACCGTTACGGACATAGACGGTAACTTCACCATCCAGGAAGTTAATCCTAACGCATCTATCAACATTTCTTATGTGGGTATGCAGCCTGTTACCCTCAAGGCATCAGGCAACCTCAATGTTACATTGAAAGACGATTTCCAAAACCTTAACGATGTCGTAGTTATCGGTTACGGCTCTGCTAAGGCTAAGGACCTCACCTCTCCTATTACCGTGGTTAAGGCAGCCGACATACAGTCTGTTCCTTCCGCATCGCCTATGACTGCCCTTCAGGGTAAGGTGGCTGGTGTGAACGTGGTTAGTTCAGGTGCACCTGGTAGCGCACCTACCGTTCGCATTCGTGGTGCTGGTTCTTTCAAGAACTCTTCACCTCTTTATGTAGTTGACGGAATGTTCTACGATGACATTACCTTCCTCAACAACGACGACATTCAAGACTTCACCATTCTTAAGGACGCTTCTGCTGCAGCCATCTATGGTGTGCGTGCAGCCAATGGTGTGGTACTCATCACTACCAAAAAGGGTACAAAGAACCAGAAGGCACAGATTACCTACGATGGATACGTTGGTTTCCAGAAAGCCTCTAACGTGTTGGAACTTTGTAACTCTAAGGAGTATGCTACCATGATGCTTGAAGGTAACTACGATGCTTATGTTTCTCATTTCAAGAAGAGTATCGACAACTATGGTGGTAGCTATTCAGATCCAGATTTCCACAACTGGACTTACAACACCGACAACGATTGGTATGATCAGATGCTTCGCACAGCCCTCATCACCAACCACAGCCTAAGCATTGCCGGCGGTTCAGACAAAACCACTTATTCTTTGGGTGGCAGTTACCTCTACCAAGATGGCATCATGGATGTTGACAACAACTATAAGCGTCTAAACTTCCGTGCAGCTGTGGACTATAACGCAACAAACTGGTTGAAGGTGGGGTTCAATGGTGTATTCAGTCAGTCAGAGCAACAGGTGCCAAACAATGCAGCTTGGCAGAAGGCATTTAACTGTCCTCCTATTGTGGCTCTGTATGATAAAAACAATGACAAGGCCTTCCCGAACAAGTATGGTTCACCCGACGTATTAGGCTACTCTTCCAACTTCTACAACCCAATTGCTTTTGCTGAGTATTACGACTCTAAGAAAGAAAGCTATCAGGCACTGACAAATTTCTACGCACAAGTAGACTTTATTCCTAACAAGTTGAACCTGCGCAGTAACTATTCTTACAGTTTCCTCTCAACACAAGGTCGCGAGTTTACACCTGCTTACTATGTGAGCAGCTGGCAGCAGTCAACAACAACCAAATTGAGTAAGAGCGAGAACAAATATTACAACCGCATCTGGGATAATACATTGACTTACAACGATCAGTTTGGCAAGCACAAGGTAGGTGCCATGGCTGGTATGTCCATGCGTGAAGAACAATGGCGTAATCTCAATGGTTCTGCCAGCAACGTACCCGATGGCGAGGATGAATACTGGTACATCAAGAACGGTGACGCTACTGGAGCCACAGTAGGCGACGACGGTTATTGCTACCGCGGTCTGTCTTACTTTACACGTCTCAACTACAACTACGATGACAAGTATATGCTTGTCTTCACCATGCGTGCTGACGGTTCTTCAAAATATCAGGAGAAATGGGGTTACTTCCCATCAATCGGTGGAGCCTGGGTTATCTCACAGGAAAACTTCCTGAAAGACCAGAAGTGGCTCGACATGCTGAAACTTCGTGCAAGCTGGGGTAAGCTTGGTAACGACCACATCGCAGCTTCTGATGGTTTCAACTCTATAAGCACAGGTAACAAGTTCTCAGGTGTATTTGGTAACACCACTATTCCTGGTTATGAGAACTCAAACTACTTCAGTTGGCTGAAGTGGGAGGTTGTAGAGGAGTGGAATGCTGGTTTCAACCTCATTGCTCTCGACAATCGTTTGAACGTTGATATCGACTATTTCCACCGTATGACCAACAATGCTGTGATTTCTCCATTGTTGCCTTTCAGCACACAGACATTGGCTGGCAACTATGGTAAGATTTTGAACCAAGGCTTTGATATCACTCTCAACTGGAACGACAGAATCGGCAAGGACCTCAAATATCGTGTTGGTGTAAATATGTCAACTCTTCGCAACCGCGTAAAGGAGCTTAGTGGTCATAGTATCATCAGAGGCGGAAAGACCGTGAATATCGTAGGCAAGGAGATGAATTCTTTCTACGGATTCAAGATGATTGGCGTTTACCAGACACAGGAAGAGGTTGATGCTGACCCTATAGGCAAAGCCAATGGTTGCCAACCTGGTGATTTAAAGTATGCAGACCTGAACCATGATGGTGTGCTCGATGGTAATGACCGAACCACATTGGGTTCATATATTCCAAACTTCACTTATGGTATCAACCTTGGATTAGAGTGGAAGAACTTCGATTTCGAATTGACAACTTACGGACAGTCTGGCGCACAGATGTTCAACCGCAAGCGTGCTCTACGTTATGCTTCACAGAACTACAACTTTGATAAGGATCAGTATGAGAAGCGTTGGACAGGTCCAGGCTCTACCAACTCTGCCCCATCTGCAGCGGCACTGCTTCGCACATGGAACGTGAGCGACCAGAAGTACAGTTCTTACTTTGTTGAGAGCGCTGACTACTTCCGCATCCAGAACATTACATTGGGTTACACCTTCAAGAACTTGAAGTTCGGAACATACACATTGCCATCTGTCCGTCTCAGCATGACGGCCGATCGTCCATTCACTACATTCAAGGCAAACACCTTCTCACCAGAATTGACCGATCCAGAGGGATGGGATACCGAAGTATATCCTCTGACTTCTACCTACACGTTCAACGTGAAAATCAATTTCTAAAGATCAACCTCAATTAAAATTTGCTACATTATGAAAATTATCAAAAATACTATCATATTAGCGGCAGCTGCCCTCATGATGGGCGCAGTTTCGTCATGCAGCGACTATCTTGACAAGACGCCGGAAGGCAAGGTTCCTGACACACAGGTCGACTATGCCAACTTAGACAATATGTATCAGCCCGTATCTGGTATGTATGCCCGCTTCCGTAAAAGTGCTCTGCACTGGGTAATATGGGAGATTACAACCATTCGTGATCAAGATGTGTTCAGCGGCCAGTGGAATGGTAGCGACTATTACAACTTATCAGAGTATAAGTATAACGACTCATTCTGGGGCTTCAACGAAATATGGATGCAGTATTATAACATCATCAAGAACGCCAACTCAGCCATTGAGGCTCTTGAGGGCTATGCTCAGCACTGCACCACAGAAGCTCAACAAAAGGCCAACCGTGCCTATATTGGTGAGGTAAAGTTCATGCGTGCTTACGCTTACTTCCGCCTCATTCAAGCATTCGGAACTTGCACTATTCTTCGTGATAACAACCAGAGCGATTTGAGACGTTCTACCACAGAGGCTGTTTATAAGTATGCTTTGGAAGATTTGCAATATGGCATGGACAACATGCCTCGCATCCGTCCTAACCAAAGCGAGCACAAGGGTGCTGTAACTGCATTCACTGCTGCCACATTAGCTGCTAAAATTTATCTCAACCAGGGCAACTACCCAAAGGTAGAAGAACTAACCGATGATATCATTCAGCATGGCAACTTCGAACTTTATCCAGACTACTATCAGTTGTGGAAAATTCCTGGAAAACTATGTGACGAATCTATTTTCGAAAGCCAGTGTACAGACTTCGGCAACGGCTCAGGCGAGTTGATAGACCCAGACCAATGGTTTGGTTGCCAAGGTCCAAACAACTCAGGCAGCAACATCTCAGGATGGGGCGACTGCGGTATCTTGAAATCGTTCCGTGACTGGGCTTATGGCCGTGGCGAGACCATTCGTGCAACCACATCGTTCTTATTGGCTGACTCAACCACCCCCGATGGTGACTACATCAAGCCTCAGGACAACCCTACAAAGACCGATTGCTGGAACGGCAAGGCTTATACACCAACCACTCAGCTCACTCCTGGACGTACAAAGTATGGCACAAACAACAACATCCGTGTGTTGCGCTATGCTGATGTGCTGCTCATGAACGCTGAGGCAAAGGTTAAGCTTGGCAAAAACGGTGATGCTCCCTTCAATGAGGTTCGTCGTCGTGCTCACATGCCTGAGCTTACTAATGTTACCTTCGACCAGATTATTGACGAGCGCCGCATGGAGCTCTGCTGCGAATGGGGTGAGCGTTACAACGACCTCGTACGCACAGGCAAGGCTGCCACTGAACTTGTAGGTTGGTCTAAGGAGAAGTCTCTTATCCCACTACCATTCAATCAGGTAACAGCAACTCCTGACCTTCTGAAGGATCCTATCGACGAATAACGAGAAAACGTCATTCATATTGAATAATTCATAAGCTCTATTTCGATTTCATGAGCCAGTCCTTCGTTACAGAAGGCTGGTTCATGAATCTGCCAACAACTCTTTATCACTATTCACTACTCACTTTTCATATACTCTATACACACTACTATGCATATCTTCAGAAAATCTCTCTTCTTACTTTCACTCTTCGTTGCAGGCTTTGCATCGCAAGCCAAGGCACAGATTAGCGTCATGTCGTTCAACATACGTCTGGACGCCTCGGTAGACAACGAAAACCGTTGGGACAACCGTAAAGGCGAGGTGGCAAAGATGCTCACCTATTATCAGCCCGACCTCTTGGGTATGCAGGAAGTATGCCCCAACCAGATGGCAGACCTCAAGGCGGCTCTCAAAGATATATATGAAGGCATCGGCGTAGGACGCGACGATGGAAAACATCAGGGCGAGCACAGCCCTATCTTCTATAACAAACACAGATTCAGTATGGTGAAGCATGGCGACTTTGCACTGAGTGAGCACCCAGAACAGTTTGGCAAGAAGGGCTGGGATGCTTCTTACAACCGCGTATGCACCTGGGCAATACTGAAAGACAAGAAAAACGGCAAACAGGTGGTGTACTTCAACACGCACCTCGACAACGATGGCAAAGTGGCACGCAAGGAAGGCATGAAACTCATCCTTGCCAAGATGAAAGAAGTGGCTAAGAACTTGCCCGCCATCATCACTGGCGACTTCAACTGTACCGACGAGGAAGAGCCTTCAGCCATACTGAGAGCCAACCAGTTGGAGAATGCCCGCAACAAGGCTGCCATCGTGTATGGTCCAGACTGGACATGGCACGACTATGGCAGACTGCCTCTTAACGAGCGAAACATCATCGACCATATCTTCATCAGCAAGCAGCTGAAAGCGACTCGCTACAGAGTCATTGGTGATAAGCCCGACAAGGTTTATCTGTCCGATCACAATGCAGTATTCGTAAACTTAGAATATACAAAATGAATCTTACCAAGCTATCATTCGCCACATGGATGCTGGTAATAGCCGCTTCATGTTTCGCCAGCCAGGACTCCGTCAAGGTTGTTAAAGGACAGGTGAGCGACTATTACATCCCTGTGGTTAACGAATATGAGCTTACAGGCATAGTTACCGACGAGCATGACCAGCCCTTAGACAGACCCGCATCGTTCGCCAATGATGAGGAAATGCTCGATTACATTGAGAAGACCCACCTTAATTATATGTGGGAAGGAGCCAACGCAAACTCTGGACTGGCACCCGAGCGCATCCACCTCGATGGCATCTATCCACAGAACGATAAGCATGTGGTTACCACAGGAGGAAGCGGATTTGGTATTGCCGGTCTGCTGGCAGGTATAGACAGAGGTTACATCAGCCGTGCAGAGGGCGTGCAGCGCCTCACCAAGATAGTAGACTTCTTAGGCAAGTCCGACCGATTCCATGGAGTGTGGTCGCACTGGATTGACGGCAACACAGGAAAGACCGTACCTTTCGGACAGAAAGACGATGGTGGAGACCTCGTTGAAAGCTCGTTCCTCATGGCGAGTCTGCTGTGTGTAAGACAATACTTCGAGAATGGCAACGAGCAAGAGAAGCTCTTGGCAAGCAACATCGACAAGCTGTGGAAGGAAATGGAATTCGACTGGTATCGCCGTGGCGGACAAGACGTACTCTACTGGCACTGGTCGCCCAACTATGGCTGGGACATGAACTTCCCACTCGAAGGTTACAACGAGTGCCTCATCACCTACATTTTAGGAGCCTCATCACCGACTCATTCTATCCCTGCAGCATGTTATCACAAGGGATGGGCAAGGAGCGGAGGCATCAAGAGCAACGCTAAGCCCTACGGCTATCCGCTCGAACTGAAACACAATGGAGCCGAGCAGACGGGAGGTCCGCTGTTCTGGGCTCAGTATTCCTATATCTGCCTCATCCCCAAGAGCCTCAGCGACAGATATGCCAACTACTGGAATGTGGTAAGAAACCATGCCCTCAGCGACTACGAATACTGTGCGCGCAATCCGAAGGGATATAAAGGCTATGGCAAAAACTGCTGGGGACTGACAGCAAGCTATTCGGTAAACGGATATTCTGCTCATTCGCCCAACAACGACTTGGGTGTCATCACGCCGACAGCAGCCTTGTCATCGTTCCCCTATACGCCTACTGAATCGATGGCTGCCCTGAAATACTTCTGGAGCAAAGGCAACTGGATATGGGGAAAATATGGTTTCTACGATGCTTTCTCGGAGACTGCCCACTGGACAGTACCTCGCTATCTTGCCATTGACCAACTTACCATTACCCCAATGATAGAGAACCATCGCTCGGGACTGCTCTGGCGACTCTTCATGAGCTGCCCTGAGATACAACAAGGACTCGAGAAACTGGGATTCAAGAGCAACAAAACAATGACCATAAAACAAGAGTAATTAAACAAGACATAGACCTATGAAGACAAAAAACATTCTTGCAGCATTTACCTTGCTGGCAGCAAGCCTCTGCCCCTCTCTGGCAAAGGCTCAAAGCGATGAAGCCAAGATGAACACCTTCATCGATAACCTGATGAACAAAATGACGCTGAGAGAGAAACTTGGTCAGCTGAACCTTCCTGTCACGGGAGAAATCGTTACCGGACAGGCGAAGAGCAGCGACGTAGCAAGCAAAATAAAACGTGGTGAAGTGGGTGGACTCTTCAACCTGAAAGGTGTTGAGAAAATCAAAGAAGTACAGAAGGTCGCAGTAGAGCAAAGCCGTCTGCACATCCCACTGCTCTTCGGTATGGACGTGATACATGGTTACGAGACCGTGTTCCCTATCCCCTTCTCACTCTCATGCTCATGGGATATGGAAGCCATCAAGCATACTGCACAGATAGCTGCACAGGAATGTTCGGCTGATGGTATCAACTGGACTTTCAGCCCGATGCTCGACATCTGCCGAGACCCACGATGGGGACGTATGGCAGAAGGAAGCGGCGAGGATCCTTACCTCGGTTCTTGCATCGCCAAGGCCATGGTGGAGGGTTATCAAGGACAAGACCTGACAGCTCCCAACACCGTGATGGCATGTGTAAAGCACTTTGCCCTCTATGGTGGTACCGAGGCAGGACGCGACTACAACACCGTAGACATGAGCCACTGGCGTATGTTCAATTATTACATGCCACCTTATAAGGCTGCCGTTGATGCTGGTGCACTGAGCGTGATGACCTCATTCAATGTGGTAGACGGCATTCCTGCAACAGGCAACAAGTGGTTGCTTACCGATGTGCTGCGCAAGATGTGGGGATTCAAGGGAATGGTAGTAACCGACTATACCGCCATCGAAGAGATGATGGCCCACGGCTTGGGTGACTTGCAGCAGGTGTCAGCCATGGCTCTCAACGCAGGTACCGATATGGACATGGTGGCTGATGGATTCTTAGGTACTATAGAGAAGTCTATCAACGAAGGAAAGGTTTCGATGGAAACTGTCAACACAGCATGCCGACGCATCCTGGAAGCCAAATACAAGTTGGGCCTCTTCGACGATCCATATAAATACTGCAACGTGAAACGTGCCAAGAAGGAGATCTACACACCAGAGCATAGAGCCATAGCACGCGAAATAGCAGTCAAGACTTTCGTACTACTGAAGAACGAAGGCAACCTGTTGCCTTTGCAGCGCAAGGGTAAGATAGCTCTCATTGGCCCATTGGCTGACAACTCTAAGAACATGTCGGGTACATGGAGCGTGGTAGCCCGACTCGATGACAACAAGACCATCCTCGGTTCTATGAGAAAAGCCTTGGAAGGCAAAGCTGAAGTTCTCTATGCCAAGGGTTCTAACCTGATGTATGATGCTAAGCGTGAGGCTGACGCAACCATGTTTGGCAGAGAGATGCGCGACAGCCGTAGCAATGAGGAGATGCTGAAAGAGGCACTCGACGTGGCTCAGCAAGCCGACATCATCGTAGCTGCTGTGGGTGAGTCGTCAGAGATGAGTGGAGAATGTAGCAGCCGCTCCAACTTAGAGATGCCTGATGCACAGAAAGACCTCCTCATTGCTCTGAAGAAGACGGGCAAACCTATCGTTCTGGTCAACTTCTCGGGTCGTGCCACGGTGATGACCTGGGAGAACGAAAACTTCCCTGCTATCCTCAACGTATGGTTTGGTGGATGCGAATCGGGTGATGCCATCTGCGATGTACTCTTTGGCGACAAGGTGCCAAGCGGTAAACTTACTGCTACTATGCCTAAGAGCGTAGGACAGATTCCTCTTTACTACAACCACCTCAACACAGGTAGACCTCTGAAGGAGGGAACATGGTTCTCTAAGTTTAAAAGCAACTACCTCGATATCGACAACGACCCCTTGTTCCCATTCGGCTATGGTCTGAGCTACACCACATTTAAATATGGTACTCCAAAGCTCTCAAGCAACACAATGACCAACAACGAGACGATAACTGTCAGTGTTGACATCACCAATACGGGTAACTACGATGCTGACGAAATCGCACAGATGTATATTCGCGACTTGGCAGCCAGTGTATCTCGCCCTGTGAAGGAGCTGAAAGGCTTCGAGCGTATCTCTATCAAGAAGGGTGAAACCAAGACCGTTACTTTCACCATCACTCCTGAAGACCTGAAGTTCTACAACCAGGAGTTGGAATACAAAAACGAACCTGGTGAATTTGAGGTTATGGTAGGTCCTAACAGCAAGGACGTGCAGACCCTGAAATTCACACTAAAATAAAGATAAACACTACTTAATATGAAAAATATTTGGATTATAATGACATTCATCTTGGCATGGGCTTTTCCGCAAGTCCATGCCGAGAACACAGTAAAGATTCTTGCCATAGGCAACAGTTTCTCTGAAGACGCTATTGAGCAAAACCTGCACGAGTTGGCTGATGCAGCAGGCATCAAGACGATTGTTGCCAACCTCTATATCCCTGGATGCTCGCTCGAAAGACACATGCAATGTGTAAAGGGCGACCTGAAAGCATATAGATACAGAAAGACGGGTGTAGACGGCAAGATGGTGGAAACGCCCCATAAGCAGGTGAGCGAAGCACTGAGCGAGGAAGACTGGGACTATGTGAGCGTGCAACAGGCAAGTCATTTCTCGGGTGTCTACTACACGTACCAGCCCTATCTCAACGAACTCATTGCCTATGTGAAACAAAAGGCACCCAAGGCGAAGATTATCTTCCATCAGACTTGGGCTTACGCTCAAACATCTGACCATGATGGATTCCGCAAATATGGCAACAGCCAAGCTACCATGTTCTCTTCTATCTTGGGAGCAACCAAACAGGCTCTCAAAGATGCGCCTATCGACATCTTGGTGCCAGCAGGTACAGCCATACAGAATGCCCGCACATCGGCACTGGGTGACAACCTAAACCGTGACGGCTATCACCTGCAACTGGTCTATGGTAGATACACCGCTGCCTGCACATGGTTTGAGGCTATCTTCAAGAAATCGGTCATCGGAAACCGTTATGCACCTGAAGGAACAACACTGCAACAGAAGAACATCGCACAGAAAGCTGCTCATGCGGCAGTGAAACATCCTTTCGTGATTACGCAAATCAAGTAAGAGAAGAAAAGGCGAAAACAAAAACTTGAGTTTGTAGGTTTTTAACAAGATATCCATCGTAACAAAAACGTCCCGATGCAAGGAAATCCTGCATCGGGACGTTTTGTCTATATTTCACCCTCCACACCTCATAAGGATAAAAGCATTTATAAAAGGGAGATAGCGCTCTTAATACTCTGTCTTCTCGGTACTCTCTTCCCACATACGGAAGGCGCCCAAAGCCTCATCGCGCATCAAGGCTATCATGGGTTTGCGACGATCTGCTATCTTGCGGTCAATCTCCTCGTAGATAAACTCATCATCGAAACCAATCTTCGCAGCATCCTGACGATCGTTGGCATAATAGATACGGTCGAGATGCGCCCAGTAGATAGCGCCAAGACACATGGGACAAGGCTCGCAAGAGGTATAAATCTCACAACCCTTCAAATCGAAAGTGTGCAAGGCACGGGTAGCCATACGGATGGCATTCACTTCGGCATGAGCCGTAGGGTCTTGGTCTATGGTAACACTATTGGAGGCCTCAGCCACGATAACACCATCCTTGGCAATGACGGCTCCGAAAGGACCACCACCATGGCGCACACTGTTCTCTGACAGAAGGATCGCTCTATGCATCAGTTGTTCTTTTGTCATGTTGTTCGAGTTATTAGTTATACATTCTCATCCCATTTTTTTAAAATCGGGGTTACAAATATACAACTTTTTAACGAATAAACCACATCTTAGGAGTATAAATATAAGGGACTTCTGACTTTTTCACAAGTTTTATACCTGTTTGATGCTTAGGCAAATGCGTAAAAGAGACAAAAGTCCGCACTTTTATCAAATTTCACCGAAAATGTTTGGCGATTCAGAAATAAAGTCCTATCTTTGCAAACAGATATAGGTACGACTAAAACGAAATAGAGAATATAAGATTGGGGATTCCGATGCTATACAGGCACCGGGATTCTTTATTTTTTACCCCTTCTCTAAGAACACATTATTAATTATATTAAACAACAAGAAAATTATGGCTTACATGTCACAAGAAGGCTACGACAAACTCGTGGCTGAAATGAAACAGCTCGTTGCTGTGGAGCGCCCTAAGGCATCAGCCGCAATTGCTGAAGCAAGAGACAAGGGTGACCTGAGTGAGAACTCTGAGTACGATGCAGCTAAAGAGGCACAGGCTCATCTCGAAGATAAGATCAATCGCATCAAGCTCACCATTGCCGAGGCCAAGATTATCGACACCAAGCAGCTCAGCACCGACTGTGTGCAGATCATGTCGAAGGTGGAGATGACCAATATGGGCAACAAGGCAAAGATGACTTACACCATCGTGAGCGAGAGCGAGGCAAACCTGAAGGAGGGCAAGATTTCTATCAAGACCCCTATCGCACAGGGCTTGCTCAACAAGAAAGTGGGTGATGTCGTGGAAATCAAGATTCCACGCGGCACCATCAACCTCCGTATCGACAAGATTTCATTCGAGTAAAATTATAAGGAGCTATCATAAGGGCATACAAACCCCTATGGCAGTTCCTTTTTTATGATATGTAAGCCACAACGATATTTTACCAAGAATGAGAAATTGTTAACAACAGATTGATGAACTAAAAATAGAAACAGACTATGGCAAGTATTTTCTCAAAGATTGCTGCTGGTGAAATTCCCAGCTACAAGTGTGCTGAAAGCGATAAGTTCTACGCTTTCCTCGACATTAGTCCTATCGGTAAAGGTCACACCTTGGTGATTCCAAGAAAGGAAGTAGACTATATCTTCGATATGGAAGATCAGGATTTGGCTGATTTTGAAGTCTTTGCCAAGAAGGTGGCAAAGGCCATCAAGGCTGTGTTCCCCTGTAAGAAGGTAGCACAGGTGGTACTCGGATTGGAAGTTCCTCATGCTCACATTCATCTGATTCCTATGAACAGCGAGGCGGATGTAAACTTCCGCAAGGAGCACCTCAAACTGAATGAAGAAGAATTTAAGGATATCGCAAATAAGATATACGAAGCGTTCAAAAAACTATAATTCTTCTCTTCGATAACTTAGGAAGAGAGGCTACTCAAAGGAAAAGGGAAGTGAAGATGCGTCTTCACTTCCCTTTCTGTTAGTATGTTATCGAATGGATGAGAGTTATATAAACTCATCTCCTTTCTTGATCTGTACCTCGTTGACATACTTGCGCACCAACGCAGAGGAGTCTTCTTTGCGACAAACCAACAGCACATTGTCTTTTTCTGCCACAATAAAGCCATCAAGGCCATTCAATACAGCTAATTTACCCTTCGGCAGTTTGACTATATTGTTATGACAATCCTCCAGCATGACATCGCTGTCTATCACCACATTATCGTCCTCTCCTTTCTGCATCGCCTCGTAGATGCTGTGCCAAGTGCCTAAGTCTGCCCAACCAAAATCACACTTCATGACATAGACATCACTCGACTTCTCTAATATAGCATAGTCGAGAGAGATGTTGGGATAAGAAGGGAAGTTCTCCTTCATATAGGCGTTCTCGGTCTCCACATCGAAGACGGGATGTTGCTCATCATAACCACGCATTACAGATGGCAAGAGGTGAGCAAACTCCTCGTAGAGATGCTTTACCTTGAAAAGGAAGAGACTCGTATTCCAATAGAACTCTCCACTATCTACAAAGATCTTGGCAAAATCGCGCTCGGGTTTCTCCGTAAACGACTGCACCTTATACAATCCATCACCCACAGAGTCGCCCAACTGGATATAGCCATAGCCTGGTTCTGGGCGAGTAGGCTTCACACCCATCGTGAGAAAGCAGCTGTTGTCGGCGACAAAGTGCAATCCCTCTTGCATATCCTTACAGAAAGCCTCCTCGTTGAATACAGCTTGATCGGAGGGCGTAGCCACGATGCAAGCCTCAGGATTCTGCATGGCTATGCGATGAGCAGCCCATGCCACACTGGGAGCCGTATTGCGATGAATGGGTTCCGACAAGATGTGATCGGAGGAAACATCAGGCAGCTGCTGCCTTACAAATTCCACATACTCCTCGTTGGTATTAATATAGATATGATCGGCTGGCAGAATCCGTGCCATCCTGTCATAAGTTTGCTGTAACTGTGTACGTCCTACCCCGAAGAAATCAAGAAATTGTTTGGGATAAGCATTGCGGCTGCTGGGCCACAGTCTTCTTCCCTTTCCTCCGGCAAGTATGATGCAATAATTGTTATGGTCGTTATTTGTCATTTTGCAGGCAATATAATAATATTGTTTTAAATCATGTGTAAAATTAAACAATATCTATGAACCTACCAAGCTTTTTTCCAGAATTTAAGACAGAGAAGGCAAAATAAAACAATTATTTAAGCTTTCGTATAAGAAAAATCATCTTTTCTGAAACTTTTCTCCAAAAAAGTTTGTCAGTTCAAAAATTATTAGTACCTTTGCAACCGCAAAAGCCCAGATGGCGGAATCGGTAGACGCGCTGGTCTCAAACACCAGTGGAGCAATCCATCCCGGTTCGATCCCGGGTCTGGGTACTAAAAGGTTGATAATCGAAAGATTATCAACCTTTTTTCGTTTCATATAAGTATGTAGTTTTCCAACATCACACTTCATTCTGACATCATTATCAATTCTGTCATTATCGTGCACAAAAGTGGGTAAAAAATGAAAGTACTTGCAAGTGCCAATGCAAGTACTTTCAATGGTCAACGCAAGTACTTGCGATCGCCATCGTAAGTACTTGCGTTTTTAAGAGGACTTTTTAGGCTTTTTCCTAAAAACATGATATTGATAAATTGAGAGAGAATATTATCTCACCATAATCTTGATGCCATCTACGATGTAGAGGCCTGGACGAAGGGCAACGGTCTGCTCCTGACCTGCCGTCAGACGAACATCTGCCATCTTCTGTCCACTGATGTGATAAATGCCCACACGTTTGTCGGCATCCGTCTTGATGACCACAGCTCCCTTTTCGCCTCGTACATAAGTACCTGCATCTGTCTTGACAGAAGATATAGAAGATGGTACGCCTGTGACATAGGCTATCAGGGCATTGCCCTTGAGCCATTTCTGACCACTACCTGTAACTATATCATAATAGTGTGTACCTATCGTACAATTAGCAAATTCCGAATATTGTTTTGTTGTAAAATCATATGAATTGAAATATACAAGAATAGAATGACTACCCACCTCATTTGGAGTGACAGTATATTCCACATAGGTAATCGCTCCATTACCTGCAGCTCTTGCCCTATTAGGCTCTATCCAACCTTTATTGGTTTCGGCATTATATGGCACGAAGCAATAATCCAAATAGCCAGGTCCACCAGTATTCTTTACGCCAAATCTTACCACGAGTTTATCGTCTTCAACCAATGGCAATTTACATTTTGCTCTGTAACATATTCCTTCACCAAACTTACCTGGAGTAGCATTACTCTCTGAAGAAACGACGGTGAAATTAGGCGCAGCTGCCGTAGTCAACGTGAAACGCTGACCATTCACGATGGCTACATCCTTGTTGGCTACATCCGTTATCCACAGATATAGTTGAGACGAAGATGTTTCGGGTATCTCTATCTGTCGTGTCACCGAACCACGAGCTGGTATGGTGATATACAGGTCGAAATCTTTTGAACTGGGTTTGGTGTTGGTCGTATTGGTGTAAATGTTCACCAAACCATTGAACTCCATATCCATACTGTTGGTAAATGTTACCGTAAGCGGATTGGTCATACCCGTGTAAAGACCATCTTCGGCTGTTACCGTTGCTGCCAAAGGAGTAGTAACCGGAGTAAGCTTTGTGGCATCAACATTGATGATGAAAGGCTGGTTGTTAGAGAATGAACAAATATGCCAATTCTTCGTATCTGAACTATAGATAGGATAAATCACATTGGTGCCCTGAAGGAAAGGATAACTGATGGTAAGAGTTGGATTGTCATCATAAGTACCATGAGTTCTTCCATCAGGCAACACTTTAGGCATATTATATTTAGCAGAATAGTTTGATACTGGCACAATGGTTCCGTTTGCCATCTTGATGCCATAGGCAAAATAACCTATAAAATCAGTAGTACTCTGATTGGCAAAGCAGGTTGTGGCTTTTGCTTGGAAATTCTCTGAGACACGTGCACGAGTTGTCTTTGTCCAGGTAATGCCACACTGAGCATTCTGATTTATACTCATGATTTGCGGATAAGAAGCAAGAGGCTTGTCCACTATCCCATTATCGGGAGCTATACCGATAATCATAGAGCAGTCTCGATTGTAGCCATCTATAGCAGAGCCAGAGCCAGCACCACCCTTCGTGGGTTGAAGAATCGTCAGGTCGAAGTAACCATCCTGATAGCCTCCCCATCCCCAGTTGATGTGATAAAGACCATTGCCATCGCTTCCATCGCATACAAACTCATGACCACCATCCGAAGACTGACCGCTATAAAGAATGGGGCGCTTTGCCTTCAGCTCGTTATCAATCAGCGTCATCCATTGCTGCAAGGTAAAGACTGTACGGGTAAGGTCTTGCATCAAGTCGGCGTCATAACCGAAATAAGTCGCCAAGATGGCTGGTGTGACGTTTGCTCCCGACGAAGGACCATAGTCCATCTTCACTGCTGCACCACAATGGTACATCAACTTGGCTACAGCATCGGCTTGCGCAGAGCTATAATCCGATTTGGAATAATCAGGCAACATATTATCCCAGTCGTAAGTCGCACCAGAATAGATGGCAGGTATATGAATGCCATACGCTTTTGTAGTATAAGACTCAATGGTACTTTTCAGTTTCTTAGGATACTGATAATACATCATCACCTGCGCCATGGCAGTAGCCACACAGCCCGTAACGGCACGATTGGTACCATTGTAAGAGGGACACATATTATTATAAGGCTCACGCTGATTCCACTTGATACTACCCAAGAGAGGAGCTACAGCAGCAGAGCTTGCACGCTCGGCACGCCACTGGCGAGCCTCTGCCAATCCTCCTGACACCTGAGCATCACCCTTGAGCAAAGCCTCTACCGTTTCCTGGTAAGCCTTCATAAAGCCCACATAGTTGGCTGGCAAATGGTCGGGGTCGTAAGTGCCCTGTGCAGAGTAGCCCACCACTTCGGGCATTCTGTCGTCACCCGACACAATGGTAAATCCCTTATCCTCGCCATTGGCAAAGACATAATAGCATGTGGCAGAAGGAGACACTGCAGAAGAAACCGACATGCGGGGGGCCACCTTTGCAGATGCCGACACCTCTGCATCCATCTCTATACCAAGCATGGCAGCCTGTCGCTGAGCTATAGCCTTCGCCTGCTGATAACTACGCGGACCGGCTATTGCCGAAACCGACAATAATAACATCAACGAGAACAAAAGTAAAAAATTCTTCTTCATAAATATATTTATTAAGTTAGTGAATAGTTTTCATATCCGAAAAGGATGCTACAAATATAGCCAATAATTCACAAAAAAACAAGTTTAGGCTTCTCAAAAAGAGAACAATACGTAAAAAATACATGCATTTGGCATTTTTTTACGCATTGACACCTTTATTAAGTAGCATGAAATAAGCTGATGGAGATACATAACTTCCTTAACTACTATAACTTACGTACATGCGAAACTTCAGAAACTATAAAAAAATGAATATAGATTTGGCAATATGGGATTTTATCCGTATTTTTGCAGCAATTTGACAAAACTATTTAATAACTCTATTAAAACCCCATTTATTCATGAAGAAACTATTTAGTTTGGTTTGCACCTGTTTGCTGGCTATGAGCATGCAGGCAGCAGAAACCGACAAGTATGGCGCGCTCTATGAGAACCTTCCGTTCCAAATGGAGAAGGTGACACGTCCTCAGTTCCCTGCCAACGAGGTAAACCTGAAGGATTTCGGAGCTGTAGGTGACGGTTCTACTCTGTGCACCGATGCTTTCAGCAAGGCTATCGAAGCCCTGAGCCAGAAAGGCGGCGGCAAGCTCATCGTGCCACAGGGTGTATGGTTTACTGGCCCTATCACATTGAAGAGCAACATCAACCTGCACATCGAGAAGGGTGGAATTATCCTTTTCTCACCCGATGATGCCCTCTATCCTTTCGTCATGACTTCTTTCGAGGGTCTCGACACACGTCGTTGCCAGTCGCCTATCTCGGGCAACGGACTCACCAACGTGGCTATCACTGGCCAGGGTGCCATCGATGGTAATGGCGAATACTGGCGTCCACTGAAGAAGCAGAAGGTGACCGATGCTCAGTGGAAGGCCATTACTTCGCGCGGTGGCGCCTACAAGCGTAAGGACTATTGGTTCCCATCAGAAGGTGCACTCAAAGCAGACAACAGCGCCAACATGAACGTGCCAGCAGAACCTGCTACAGAAGAGGGATGGAACGAAATCAAGCGTTTCCTCCGCCCCGTCATGGTAAGCTTGGTAAACTGTAAGAATGTATGGCTCAATGGTGTCATCTTCCAGAACTCTCCCGCCTGGAACATCCATCCTTTGATGTGCGAGAACGTACTCATCGAAGATGTGTTGGTACGCAACCCTGCGTATGCACAGAATGGTGATGGTCTTGACCTGGAATCTTGCAAGAACGCACTCATCGTCAACTCTACCTTCGACGTTGGCGACGATGGTATCTGCATCAAGAGTGGTAAAGACGCTGATGGAAGAAAGCGTGGCATACCTTGCGAGAACGTCATCGTAGACGGATGTACCGTTTTCAAGGGTCATGGAGGCTTCGTTGTAGGTAGTGAGATGAGCGGTGGTGTAAAGAACATCATGGTTACCAACTGCCAGTTCCTCGGTACAGATGTAGGTCTGCGATTCAAGAGCACACGTGGCCGTGGCGGTGTGGTGGAGAACATCTTCATCAAGAATATGTCTATGTTCGACATCCAGACCGACGTGATAACCTTCGACCTTTATTATGGTGGCAAGTCGGCTGTTGAGGTTCTCAACGATGGCGACGAGGCCAAGAACCAGAAGGTAGAGAAATTCAAGGTTGATGAGACTACTCCATGTTTCCGCAATATCGATATCGACCATGTCATCTGTCGTACAGCTCGCCGTGCTGCTTATTTCAACGGTTTGCCAGAGATGCCTGTTCAGAACATCAGTATCAAGGACTTGGAAGTAAACAATGCCGAGCAGGGCATCGTGATCAACCGTACTGAGAATGTGAAGCTCGAGAATATCAAGGTTACAGCAAAGACTCATACCTTTGATGCCAAGAACTCCAAGAACGTAAGTGTAAACAGCAAAACCTACAAGAAAATCGACGAGAAAGGCATTACCCTCGATTTCTAAAGGTCAACAACCTATATAAACAGAAAGACTTCCCTTCGTGCTACCAGGCACAAAGGGAAGTCTTTTTATTTTTCATGAATTCAGAGCATGTAGTCTTTTTTATCTGTAAGAGGCCTTTAGACAATTGTAAAAACGCTGTCGTTCTCTTAGAAAAGAGCTATCCTGTTCTTCATACTCCTTTTCATCAACTTGCCCACAAAATTCCATGCAGGCATCTTCTTGAGCGTACTACGCACTGGCTGGATATCCCAAAGCAGGAACACAAGCAATACAGCTATACCTATGAGACATGTGATGCCATAAAGCTGGCGTATGCTGATCATCAGCAGGTTGGTGGCATCATAAGGCAAGCCACGCGCCATATTGTCAGCCATCTGATGACGAATGCCAAAACTATACAGGCCCGAGCACATAGCCGATACTGGGCCATTGCGTATGATGCCTGCCATGGTAAGTCCCATGAAGAAATGCTGGAAGGGCATCAGTTCCTCGAGATAGATGGTAAGCATACAGAAGAAGATGGCATTACCAAACGAGCGAAGGAACGTGGGCAGATAAAGCGCCTGCAAGGGCAATCCCGGGTCGATAAGGAAGTACATCATCACAGGATAGCACACCATAGCCATGACACCCACAGTGAGCAGACGTGTGTATTTCTGACGGAGCACCTTGCACCAGAACAGACAGAAAAGACAGCCCGCAATGGCTCCCACCCACTCCACAAAGTTGAGTACATTGGTGGTGAAGGTTCCAAAATGCAAAACTCCACCCGTAAAAGCCGTCTGTAGCACCTTGGGAGTACTACCCATCAACTCGACGAAAGCAAAGAGGATAAGCAAGGGCACAAGCCGCTTATACTTCCAGGCCTCGGGAGCAATATAGGGATGGCGTATGTGGCGCATACGCTGAATACAGAAGTAGCCTGTCACGACAAAGAGTAGCACATCCTTGCGCAGAACGTCACTGTCGAGCCAGTTGTAATATTCTCCATAATTGAAAAAGAAGATAAACTCCAACATCCATGCCGACCACAACAGACAACCCAAGTAATCGACGCTGATGAAGGGCAGAGGTTTCATGAAATGAAAGTCGCGTGTAGTGACATACACCACCAGTGCCACACAGAGCAAGGCTCCCGTCATCGTCCAGTTGATGATACGCCAGTCCTGATAAATATAGACAAGATGCTCAGTTATCCACGGTGAAAGCGACATATTTCCTAAAACGAAGCAGTAGAGCAAGGGGAAGAAAATGGTAAAGTCGCGTTTCGAGGTCATCCACAACTGAATGGTAGACATACATTCAAAACAACCACACAGTTTGAAGAATCCTGCAATATAAGCCAGGACACACATCACCGGAACCGAGTCGGTAAACATGATGAGGAAGTTGCACGCTGCCACCATCAAAGCTGCATTGAGAAGAAGTCTGCGATTGGTAAAGCGGAACTTCAACTTGAAGAGAAAAGGAAAGGGCATGGCCACGCCCACCACGTTGAACATGACGATCATGAGCACATCCTCACGCATCAGACTGTACTCTCCCATCACCTGCGACATGGCACCACCATAAATGCCTCCCGACATCAGGAAGACGAAGGCAAAGAGCAAATATATCCATGGCTGTAACCTGCGAGGCACATAGCCATTGAAGGAAGGAACCCTGAAGGGTCCCTGAAGCATTGGAGGTCCTGGCATTATAATGATTTCTTCACTTTAGTTTCAACATTCAGACCAGCACGAAGCAAAGCCACCTGCTTGGGGTCGTTGTCCTTATCGAGAGCTATACGTACAGGCACACGCTGTTCCACCTTGACAAAGTTGCCTGTAGCATTGTCGACAGGAATCATAGAATAAGCCGAACCTGCGGCTGCCGACAATGCCTCTACCTTGCCATGAAAGACAACACCAGGAATGGCATCAGCGGTGAATTCGACGGTTTTGCCTATTTCGATACCATCCATCTGGGTCTCACGATAGTTGGCAACCACCCATACATCGTGATCATCCACGATGCGTGCCAACAGCTGACCGGGCTGTACCAACTGGCCTTCGTGAATGTCTTTTCTGCCCATGACACCATCGCAGGTTGCCACAATAACGGTATAGGAAAGATTGAGACGAGCAAGATTGAGCTGGGCTTCGGCTACACTCTCACCAGCACGCGAGCTACCCAACTGATGGGTCTGCACATTACGCACCGAGGCTGCACTCTGTCGTCGACCATTGGCCTGCTCGTAGCGAGCCTTAGCTCCTAAGTAACGTGCATAGGCATTATCATACTGCTGACGTGTAACGGCGTCTTTCTTCATCAAAGCCGCAAAGCGATCGAAGTCTTGCTTGGCATTCTGCATATCCACACGAGCCTCCTCTATACCTGCCGATGCTGTCTGCACATTGCTGACTGTAGTTCCCATACTGGCAGAGACCACTGATGAACCTGACTTAGAACCGCGAAGACCTGCTTCAGCCTGAGCCACCTGTAAGCGATATTCAGCATCCTCGATGATGATGAGGGTGTCACCCTTGTGCACATGCTGGAAATCGGTGAAGCGTATTTCCTTGATAAAACCTGGTACACGGGTATTGATGGGCGTTATATGACGGCACACCTGAGCATCATCGGTATACTCCACACCACCGCCATGCACGAAGTGACTAAAACACCAGGCCACAGCTCCTACAAGAAAGAGCACAACCACTACATTATATATTCTCTTGATTAATTTCTTGTTCATTACTATTAAATGGATTAAATATTGAATGTTAAACGCTAAATGCAAAATGTTTCTTCAAACCTTATATGGAATGACACTATATCTTACCTGCCACATACTGTAAGCGATAGTAGGCATACACGATATTGATGCGGGCATCTACCTCCTGTAACTCGGCATTGAGCTTGAGGTTGGAAGCATCTACCATATCAGTAACCAAGGCCAACTGACTGAGATAACGCGCATTCATCACATCATAGTTCTGCGAAGCTAACTCCACACTCTTCTGTTGGGTAGCCAACTCTACATAGGTTTGCTGATACTGCACATAAGCAGCTTGCACCCTGTTGTTGAGTTCTTGTGCCTGCACATCGCGAGTTTGTTGCATCTGACGAGTTTCCACGGCAGCCTGCTTCACACGCTTATTGCTCTTGAACAGCGAACTAAGACTATACTTTACGCCTACGCCCACATACCATATATTAAGGTTCTTATCGACAGGAGGAAGTTCGAAGGTGACAGGACCATCAAAATGATTGGCTACCACTAAAGCTACCTTAGGCAAGAGTTCGCTCTTGGCAAGCTTTTCCTTTGCCTTGGCAGACTGTATACCCAGCATACTCTGCTCCAAAAGAGGCGAATTCATCGCACCTTCTGTCTGCCAATATCCTTCTCCATCCTGTGTATAGGACTTGTCGGCTATGGTAGCATCAGGAATAATGGTATCCGAGGCTGGCAAACCCAACGTGTTGCAGAGCTGATGGTTCAGGATGCTGCGATTGTTGCGAAGCGATGTAAGCCCCAGCCGGAGTGACTGCATCTGCAACTCATAGCGGGTAATATCATTCTTAAGCGCCATGCCTTCACGCTGTTTCGCCTGAATATCAGCAATGAGTTGAGCGGTGAGTTCAATGTTTTTCTCGTATACCTTGATACGATTGTCTATCTTGCAAAGCTCCAAATACTGGCCCAACGCCATGAAGCGTTCCTGCTGTCGGGTAAGCTTTACTCCCACCTCGGCTTGCTGCTTGCCCAATTCGGCAAGACGTATGCCTGCCTGTATGGCTCCTCCTGCATAAATCACCTGCTGGGCATCAACGGCAAAGCTGTTGCCAAAATGCGGTGAGCTGAGTCCATGAACATCAGAGAAATCGCGGTCGGTCATCAGTACATTACCCAAATAACTGAACGAAAGGGAAGCGTCTATGTCTGGTAGACGTTGGCTCTTGGCTGCCTCTACTCCTAAGTTGGCAGCAGCAACACCCGTCTTCTGGGCACGCAGACGCTGACTGTTATCCTCTACCTTTTCAAAAAGCTGACTTACGGTCATGGAAACACTTTGACTCACGGTTCCCGAACCTTCCGTCTGGGCATGAGCCCGCATACAGCCTCCCAACAAAAGGAGACCTACAAACATGAATTGTCTTGTCATCAGAATATTACCTTTTATTATTTCGGGTGCAAAGGTACAGAGTTTTATCCTAACGATAGTTTTAAATATCACCCCCGCAATGGACTTTTTGGGAACTTCCATTCTCTTATATATCATAAAAAGCGTATCTTTGCAAACAAAAAGAGAACAAACCGATGATAAACGAATTAGACAGCCGACAGGAAGCACAACTATTTGTTGCTTCATTAGACGAATGGATGCTTGAGCCACAGGTTATTACCTATGGAGGCATACTGATTTGCCGAAAAGGAAAGGCAAGACTGAAAGTAAACTTCAAGGAATGGAAACTCCACGAAGGGGCTGTAATGACGATATTCCCCAACGATGTGGTATTGCTAACCAAAACAGAAGAGAAAGACTTTGAAGTAGAAATGTTGAAGTACAACGCCTCTCTGCTGCGTGAGGCAAGTTTGCAGTTGGAACAAACGGTCTATTCTGCCTTACGCGAAGACCGTTGTCGACAAGACTCTCCCATCGTTACCAATATCATCAACAATATGTTTGCACTACTCAGGGTATACTTTGAGCAAGCCGAATGTACCTGTCTTACACAATTAGTATTATGCCAACTAAAAGCTTTCTTTATAGGATTCAACGAATATCTGCTGCGCAATCCACAATATCGACCCGATGAAATCAAGTCGTATAGAGTACGAGAACTCTTCAACCACTTCATGCACCTGATGGAAAGAGACTATAAGACATCAAGAGATGTCAACTATTATGCCGAACTGATGAACATTACACCGAAGTATCTCACCAACATCGTGAGACAGGTAACAGGACATACCCCCAAGACCATCATCGACCAATATGTGATACTGCAAATCAAAATGCAACTACACCGCAGCCAACAAAGCGTCAAAGAAATAGCCTGGGAATATCATTTCTCTGACACAAGTTTCTTCTGCCGGTATTTCAAAAAGCACACGGGCAAGACACCACAACAAATCAGGGAATATACACACAACAATCCTATACCTTCACCAAAAGACACTAACGGCAACGAGCATACATCTTTTTGATTTCCCCATTAACAAACTCGAGGAAATCGGGACTGTCGACAATCTCGACATGAGAGTACAGACCTAAGACAAATCGAGAAATACCCAAGTAGCTTGCCACCTCTATGGACAAAAGCCAGTACTTGGGCGCATCGTCTCCGTTTTCAGCGCTTTCATCGTGTATCTCTCTGATAAATTCAGCTGATTGGGGATATTCTTCCACCATCAGACTATAAGCCAACCTATCAAGTTTCAACTTAACAGGCAACCGCTCTTCGCCACTAAACATAAAGAGATCTGTAAATATCTGCTTATGCTTAGCCTCGTTGCCCCACTCCAAGTCAAGCAATACTACATTGCTCATACGCGACACCTTGAAAGTCTTGTTCATCCCAGAACTCAACTCATAACATCGCACATCATTATTATTGTTCATCATCAAAAAAGGCTCTACCACACGATTGGTACAACTCTTACTATGAGGTGAGGAATATCCCTCTATCTTGACAAGCCGATGACGCTTAATGGCATCATAGAGCACGCTGACATGATGAGCAGCCTGCTCACGCAACTGAGGATTGGCAAGAATGTTGAGGTCGTAGAAACGGTCTAACTTGCGACGCAGTCGCTCCACAATGGCATTATGGTCTTCTACCTTATTTAATATAGAGAGCATGGTAAGGGCCTCCTCTTCGGTGAAGTTGATAGTTTCGAAGAGATGCTTGAAGAATGGTGACTCCCTGTCAAGACTATATATTCTGCCATTCTTCTCAACCTTGAAGCCCCAATCACGAAAACTCTCCAAATAATAGTATAACATACGTCGAGAAATACCTATTCGCTCGCAGATAGACTCAACATCATAGCGATGATTCTCTGTAAGGAGAAGCATCAGACTCATTTCTTTTTCCAATTTGTCGTGTCGCATAATGCCTAAATATGTGAGGATGATGAGGTGACAAGTGACAGAAGACTGCTTTTTATGTTAATAGAGTTTAACTGCCACGCACTTTTAACATAAAAACTCAGAAAGTGAACATATATTGCACAAAAGCCTCCTAATTTTGCCCTCAGAAACAAGAAAGACCTGTAAAAGGGCATAAACAAAAGAAGAAAACTATTAAACAAACAAGGAATTATGGAAAAGAATATCGCATGGGGCTCTTCAGCCGACATCAACTTCATCGCCAAAAGCATAAACAATTGTATCAAGAGTTTGCAGAACAGCATGAAGCAACCCATAGAATGGTTGCAGACCTACTACTCTATCATTATGGAGAAAGAGGTCAGCATGAAGCAGACTCGCCTGCTATTACTAACTCAGTTTGCCTTTGTGATGGGCATCATACCTGCCGACATCAACTTGGCATTAAGAGCAGCTTTCTTAGCTGGTTTCGGCTATTGCCTACACCTATGCAAAAAGAGTTTTCGATAATAACAGCGCAGTGCCATGACCTCTCAATCTTTGAAGTCAAGAGATAGTTCGCCTGTTCCCAAGAGATTATAGCTCATGCGGTGATAAGGGGTAACACCATATTCTTGGATAGCAGCACGATGTTTCTTGGTGGGATAACCCTTATTACTCTTCCAGTCGTACTGAGGATATTCCTCTGCAAGCTGGTCCATATAGTCATCACGATAGGTCTTGGCCAAAATGCTCGCAGCAGCAATAGCTAAATACTTGCCATCACCTTTTACGATGGTGGTATGTGGCAAATCACGATAAGGCTTGAAGCGATTACCATCCACGATGACTGCTTCAGGGCGTACCTTCAGTTGGTCGAGTGCCCGATGCATGGCCAAGATACTGGCATTGAGAATATTGATCTTATCTATCTCCTCAGGGGTAACGACACCCACTGCCCATGCCACAGCATCACGCTCTATCTGTTCGCGTAGCACTTTGCGCTTCTTATCGGTAAGTTGCTTACTATCGTTGAGGTCTGCATTCTGGTAATCTGGAGGCAGAATGACAGCAGCTGCATAGACACTACCTGCCAAACAACCACGACCTGCCTCATCACAGCCTGCCTCTATCAGATCCTTATAATAATGACTTTCTAACATCTTGATAATCTTTTATGAGAGTAAAGAGTCCATGAACCATCACAGTCTCCATACTGCAAAAGTAGCATAATTATCCGACTCATGCAAATCTTGATGGATGATTTTTAAGGATTACGTATGAAACTATAGGATAAATGGACGATGAAATCAGTAACTTTGCAGAAACTAATCACAAGCAATTATGAAACAAAAAATCTGCATCCTTTTATCAGCAATTACATTCTCGATCAGCGTCTCAGCTAAGCAGAATACGAGTACTTTTCCTGACGGCACTCCCATCTCGTCATGGTTTGCCGACACTACTGGCGTAGAACTAAAAGATATGGGTAAACCATATATCATTACAGATTATGGAGTGATAAACGACTCCACCGTCATCCAGACCGAGAAGATACAAGAGGTGATAGATCGTTGTCACGCCAATGGAGGCGGTGTCATCGTTGTACCAGAAGGTACTTATCTCACAGGCTCACTCTTCTTTAAGCCTGGATGCAACTTATATCTGAAAGAGAATGCCACACTGAAAGGTAGCGATGCCATCACTCATTACAAGATAGTGAAGACCCGTTTGGAGGGACAAACCTTAGACTATTTTGCGGCTCTTATCAATGCCGACCATCATGATGGGTTCACCATTGCAGGCAAGGGAACACTCAACGGCAACGGACATAAATTCTACGATGAGTTCTGGTTGCGTCGCAAGGTCATCAAGAAATGCACCAACCTGGAGGCTCTTCGCCCAAGACTGGTATATATATCCAACTCCAACGACGTAAAGGTAAGTGGCATCAGAATGGTGAACTCAGGTTTCTGGACCAACCATCTGTACAAGTGCAAGCGTGTAAAATATCTCAACCTCTACATCTATGCCCCCACAAGTGGCTACCCCAAAGGTCCCAGCACCGATGCCATCGACATAGATGGATGTAAAGATATGCTGATACGTGGCTGTTGGGTAAACGTGAACGATGATGGTGTATGCCTAAAGGGTGGCAAAGGCACCTACGTAGACAAGGACAGCACCAACGCTTCCTGCCGCAACATCATCGTAGAGGACTGCTACTTCAAGAAGGCTGGCGGTGGTGTCACCTTCGGCAGCGAGTGTTATGATGCCAGCAACATCATCATCCGCAACTGCCAATTTAACGGCACCAGCAACATCTTGCTCTTTAAGATGCGCCCCGACACGCCACAGAGATATGAAAATGTGTTGGCAGAAAACTGCACAGGTGTTGTTACCTTCGGTATCAGAACACGTATCTGGACTCAATTTTATGATAAAAAAGAGAGAGCTGACATGCCTCGTTCATTGGTCAACAATGTAAAGATGAGAAACATCAAGATAAAAAGCACCAAACAATTCTACACGATGATACCTTCAGAGAACTACGACCTGGGGAGTTTCTCGTTTGAAAACATCGATGTCACTGACCCTGTTGGAACAATGGACACCTCGGTATTGGGTAGCTGCAAGCTCAGCAAAGTAAAACTTAATGGTAAAGCCATCAAGTAAAAGGAGTTAAGAAGTTAAAGGAGTTAAAGGAGTTAAGACAACAGTCTATTTGGATAAGACGCAGGACATTAGTCCCTTATCTCCAGAAATAGACGTTACCCACTAAGCATTTGTCTTAACACCTTTAACTCCTTAACTCCTTTAACTCCTGAAGAAAATCTCCTAAAAAATTCTCCTGAAAAAATCTCCTAAAAAATTCTCCTGAAGAAGCCCCCTTAACTTCTATACTGCGAGGGCGGCATACCAAACTGTTCCTTGAAACACTTGCTGAAGTAATAAGGATTATCAAATCCTACGGCATAAGCCACCTCAGAAACATTCTTTTCTCCCTCCTTCAATAGTTCGGCAGCCTTACGGAGCCGGATAACACGGATATACTCATTAGGCGTATAACCCGTTGTTCCCCTTACCTTTTTATAGAAGATGGTGCGGCCCAAGTGTAAGAGACCTGCCACCTTATCGACCGATAGATCTTGTTCACCAAGACGAGAATATATGATACTGTCAAGACGCTTCACAAAGAGACTATCCTGATCATTGCTAAGCATGGCAGAACGAATCTCCTGCGGTTCTTTGCTAAACTTTTGGCGAAGAATCTCACGTTGGTTGAGCAACTGCAAGATACGAGCCATGAGTAACTGTGGACTGAAAGGTTTAGTGATATAGGCATCAGCTCCCGACTCGGTACCTTCGAGCACATTCTCATCAGTACTGAGGGCTGTGAGCAGGATGATTGGGATATGGCTCGTCTCAAAACTATTCTTTAGTCGTTTGGTCAACTCGAAACCATTCATTCCAGGCATCATGACATCGCTCACGACAAGGTCGATATCCTCTTCTTTAGCCATCTGGATGCCCGTCTTACCATCTGAAGCCACCTTCAGCTCAAAACAGTTCTCCAATTCGGAAAGAAGAAATTCGCGCACATCATTATCGTCTTCGATAAGCAAGATGGTGCGACGATTGAGGGGCGTTACAGAAGCCTGTTGCTGAGTAACATCCTTCATCATATCCTCCAGTTTGTCATGTTCTTGAGACAAACCTGCTTTAAGAATAGGACTATCTTTCACCAGGAAGTCGGAAGCCTCGTAACAGTCTTTCTGCAGAGGAATCGTGACCACAAAGACAGACCCACCGCCCTCATTCTCCTGATAGGTAATATCTCCATGATGCGTCTTCACCAACTCATAGGTTAGATGGAGTCCGATACCAAAGCTCTCACCCGTATAACTACTCTGCATGAAGCGACTAAAGAGCTGTGCCCGTTTCTCCTGAGGGATGCCCACTCCCGTATCAGCCACACGGATGGTCATCACATCCGTGAAAGAGAGACTCACACCGATAGAACCTTGCGATGGGGTGTACTTGAAAGCGTTAGACAAGAGGTTGAACACCACCTTGTCTATCATCTGCTGGTCGAGGAACATCGTATAAGTTGGTTCCGAAGACTCGAAACTGTAAGCTATCTCCTTCGACTCGGCAGCATCGTCGAACATACGGCAGATGGCCTTTACAAACATCACAGCATCAGTCTCCTGCAAGGACAATTTCAGTTTACCTGCTTGCATCTTACGGAACTCTAAGAGCTGATCAATGAGTCGCAACATGCGCTGCACGCTCTTATCCATCACCCGTATAGTCTTCTCCAACTCTGTCTGCCAGCGGTTGGCCTTCATGATGCGCTTTTCTTTCTCGAGCGAGCCTTGCATAAGGGTGAGCGGTGTACGGAACTCGTGGGCTATGTTGGTAAAGAACACCAACTTGTAGCGAGTAAGTTCCTGCTCAAGACGAATTCGGTTGCGAAGCACATTCTTGTCGTGCACAAACTTCACCACCAAGATGATGACACCCAAGACAAGCAGCACATAAACCATTATCGCCCATGACGTAAGATAGAAAGGAGGCTTGATGTGAATAACCAGCATACTCTCTTTACCCCAGATACCATCTGACGAACAGGCCTTGACATGCAGGATGTACTTACCTGCGGGCAGTTTCCGATAAGCCGCCCAGGGAATTGACGATGGTGTGCTCCAAGTCTGATCGAAACCTTCCAAACGATAGGTATACTTCACATTGCGCACGTCAGAATAGTCGAGCGTAGAGAAATGGATATTGGGCGAACGCTGTTCATAAGTGAGCGTTATCTCTTCGGAATAGGGATAAGAGGTGAAGACGACATCGGTGAGTCCACTGACATGGCTCAAACGTGACGGCTGAATGATAGTAAGACCATAGTTGCCACCCAGCACCACTCTGCCATCATCAAGACATACTGCCGAGTTCTCATTATATACATTGCCCATAGGGTTGCGTGAGAACATATAGTTTTCAAACGACTTCTTGCGGGCATTCCAGGCTGTCACTCCCTGCTGGGTAGAAATCCAGAGATTGCCATCAGGGGTATCAACCACCGACTGTACCAGATTGTTGACCAATCCGTTGGAAGTATTGAAGACATGAAACTTGGGCTCCATATTGCCATCACGCAACTCCACCTGCACCAGTCCTTCGCCCGATACAGACAACCACAAACGCTCTTGCCTATCGATCAACACATCGCGTATCTCATAATCACGAACATATACTTGAAATGCTTTAGCATCATGCACAAACTCATCAGTAGGTATCCGGATCAGGCCGCCCGATGTGCCACACCAGAGTACGCCCTTCTTATCTACCACCATGCAGCGCACCTCGTTGAGACCCACACTATCGGCAAAGAAGGTCTTTACAGCATAACCGCCAGAACGAGGTAAGGCAAGGCTCAATCCCTTGCCAAAGGTTCCTATCCACATGCGATGCTTGGCATCGGGAGTCATACAGGACACATTCTTGTCTCTAAAATCGAGTCCTTTTGCTCCATAGATTCCCTTACCGCGTGTTCCCATCCAGGTTTCACCATTGGGCATCTGAGCTATGCTATACACATTGGAGTCGAAATGACTCTTACCCAAGAGTTGACGCATATCGGCACTATAGTGATAAAGACTCCCCTCGCGAGTGCCTACCATCACAGTACCATCGGGCAACTTCTTGACCATTCGAACAACATTCGAAAAGTCCATATTGCCTTCACCATTGGGATAGATACGTTCCACGCCCTTGTCCATGACCTGGATATGCGATACACCGCCATACTCTGAACTTACCCATATACCATCATGACGGTCGGCAATAATGCCCAGCAGATAGTTAGAGGCTATAGGTGACTCACCAAACTTATCTGCCACAAAATGCTGACTCTGTGTAAGATCTTGATTGAACACGAAGAGACCTTTACTATAAGTGGAGATCCAGATAAGACCATGCTTATCCTCTACGATGTGAAAACGCTCATAATCGATGTAATTGGTGGTTTGCTGAGGGAAGAGACTCAGGGGCACCAACTTGCCTTGCTTCACCAAGCGTAGCACTCCTGTCTTGTTGTATATCCACTTACGGCCTCTGTTATCAGTGATAATCCTACCATTAGGTATCAGCCATTCGCCCTCACATTCAGCAACCTCTCCCGTACGCACATCGATAGAGAAAGAGCGGCGGTTGGTAAAAAGTATCCATCTGTTGCCCATGAGCAAATCGCCGGTAGCTACCTCACCGTCAACATAGGCTACATGGGAAAATCGCTGCAGCTTGCCTTGTCGAAGAACATAGACATCGCCCTTCTCCGAAACCATCAGCATCTTATGATGGAAGGAGCAAGTACGCGACATTCTCATGCCCTTGGCTATGCAGAACAGGCGACCTTCGGAATAAAGGAAAACCTTGTCCGTAGTACAAAGCACCACATTGTCTTTGTCCAGACTGTCTATCAGGGGGACTCGGGAAGAACCTATTTCTGCCTGGGCAAACCTACGTGTCAAGAAAGAACCACTGCGATAGTCTACCAACATGGCTCCATCTTTGGCTCCCCAAAGCCAGAACATTCCGTCACAGACCAGTTTCCACTTAGTGAAATGAAGCTTCTCTACTTCCTGACAGTACTTCTCCTCCTTGCCGTCCACCATATTCAGGCAAGTTAATCTCTCAGAAGAAGAATACACCCACAACTTCTTATAGGTAACATCCTCCAAAGCCTTCTTCGTACGACCTATTAAAGCAGAGACGCCAGTACTGTCGTTGTCCAAATAGGTTGTTACCACGTTACCGTCGTAGCGGGCAAGTCCATTATACGTGGAAAACCACAGAAAGCCCTTCTGGTCCTGTTGCATATCGCTAACGACATTAGAGGGCAATCCTTCCTGGATGGTTACCTTTTTCGCCTTCACCTCTATGGGTAATGACAGCGTATCGACAGCCTTCTCACTAATAACGGAGGTCTTAGCCTTCTCTCCTTTAGATCTTTGCACTCCTTTTTGATGGCAAGACCACATAAGAAAAGTCATAGCTGCCACAAAAAGCAAATTACTATATTTCTTCATTTATGATTTGTTCTAAATATCATTGCAAAGATACGATAAATACTTGAGAACTCCAAATATTACACTACCTACCAAACTATTAAAAATATCGAAAAAAGGGGACGAGCTCATCACGAGTTCGTCCCCCTTGTTACTAAATAATTCTTATTTACCGAAATGTATGTACTGTACTAAAAACAATCTTTACTTGTAAGCTGGATGCTGCTGACCATTTTACCAAATAAAATCTATTGTTTCAAAAAACACATTTTATATGGTAAAATACACATTTACTGTTCATAACCTGGCAACTGAGTCAGGTTAGGGTTGTCAACCATTGGATGACCAGCACTCTTGTTTGCAAAAGGAAGTAATTCGCAATGATTTTCCACATATCCATAATACAAGCCATCACTTCCGTCAGCAGCCTCAATCCAATTAGGATAAGTTCCTCCATTCTCAAACTTTCCTGTAGGCTTGGTATAAATGATATTACCTATCTGTAAAGCCTTAGCACCACCAGAGAAACCAACAGACTGACGTGCCTTTACATTGAATGAGCTGTTATATGCCTCAAACATGTTGACAGGATACCATTTATCGCCATTATTCACAGCTATTCCATGCGCTTGAACTATTTCTGCCAACTTTGCCTGATTAGGAACAGTCTTCAAAATTTCGATTTCGTGAGCATCAGTAATGTCAATATAGTCAACTGCCAAGAACTCGTCGCCATATACCTGCGCATCTTTGTGGAACTTGTAAAGACGATAAGTAGCAACATTAGCATATGCTCCTCGTTTATCGGACAAATCCTTCATATCCTGCTTAGTCTGAGCAATTTCCTTAGCCAAACGTCCCATACGAATCAAATCTGTTCGGAGCATAAACTCTGTAGCAAATTCCCACTTCCTTTCTTGAGCCAAAGCATCATCGAAGGCTGTTTGAGTTGAAGGAATCTCCATATCAGCAATTCCTGCACGTTCACGTACTTCCTTTAATGCATTCTTTGCTTCAGAAGTCGGTCCATTATTCAAGAAATTCTCAGCCTCTGCATACATCAGGAGCACATCTGCATAACGAAGAATTGGAATATTCAAGTTACGTTTGCTCGCATCTTGTGGCTCGACACACCAAGAAAGACGGAACTTTCCAGACATGATGCAAGAGTAAGTTGTACCAACATCGACCCAAGTATCACTACTTTTACCTTTATTTAAGAAATAAATACTGTAAGAAGTACAATTGACATCTCTACGAGTATCTTTCTTGTCAAAAGAGAGATAATAGGTAGGCAAAATAAACTGCATAGCTTTGCGTGAACCAAACGTGCCGCCTCTTGAACCTGGATGTGCATAAATCTGGAATTTAGAGTTGGTCTCTGAACCATATTGAGCTAAAGAGAGAAGCATTTCTGAATTGACAGCGGTTAGATTACGCTGATCAAAGTTATACCATAAATTCTCATAACCACTCTTGCCGTTAGCTGCTTTTACCAAATAGTTTTCACCTTTATTAATAACAGCCTTGCAAGCATTGTCAGCAATCTGATACAACTCCTTTACTCGTTCTGCATCGTCACAACGCTTCACTTGCATGGTATTAACGTCATTGGTTTCAAGATTCCAGCGAAGAGAATAGCCACCAGCATATAGCGCTGTACGTGCAAGTAAAGCATAAGCTGCCTGCTTAGTAAAGCGTTCTGTAGTTGCATATCCACTCTCAGAGAACCATGGCAAATAATCAACCGCCTGCTGAAGGTCTGCGATTATCTTGTCATAGATTTCATCACGTGAAGTACGCTTTGGATACAAGGCCTCATTCTTATCTGAAATATCATCCATAGGCAACCAACGAGCTGGCACATCACCATAAACACGTATTAAGTTAAGATAACCGAAAGCACGAAGGCACAAGGCCTCACCTAACATTGAGTTACGCTTATTGCTCTCTGCCATTCCACTCAAGTTTTTGATGGCAATATTAGCTTGCTCTATTGCACCATACTCTTCATTATATACTCCTGTCAATGTCGTAGGAGTAGTCGCATCATACTTATAGTTACAAATATTATACTTAGAGTTGTTGGTTGTTCCATCCTCACATGAATGCATAACACCATCACCCATGCCCATTTGATAATAAAAATCGCCTGGGACAATACCTCTATAACACCCTTGTACGAACAAGTCTGCATTAGTTTCATTCTGAAAAGCGAACTCTGTATCGTCAGATTTATATGCCTCCATATCAAGCCAATCGTTACAAGAGGTCAATCCGATTGTAGCCATTACAGCCACGAATATCTTATTTATCTTCATTACTTTTCGTATTTAATATTTTACACTTAAACTTAGAATGTAACATTCAAGCCCACAACAAAACTCCTTGAGCGAGGGTAAGTAGAACTGTCATAACCAGGGGTTGTAGCTACACCATTTGCAGCAGATACCTCTGGATCATAACCGTCATAACCTGTAATGGTTGCCACATTATAAACTGTAAAGTATATACGGGCATTGCTGATATATGCCTTGTTCACCCAAGCTTTAGGGAATGTATAACCCAAAGTAATCTGCGACAAACGTAAATATGAACCATCTTCAACATAATAAGAAGAAGGATAAGTGATACAATTGGTATTCACCTTGCTTGGACTCCATGTACGAGAAGCTTCATTTGGATTTAATTCCTTCAAACGAGCTAACGTAGTCGCAGTTTTACCTGTCGTTGGATCTATGAGACGATAATAGTTGTCACCAAATTCTGAAGGAACATTTTGGAACATGGCGTATGGGCTCAAGCTATGCTTAGTGGCATTGTAAATGTCATTCCCTATTGAGAACTTCATAAACATGTTGAAATCGAAGCCTTTATAGGTGAGCGTATTGTTGAAACCACCAACGCAATCAGGTGTACCGTTACCTATTTTAACCATCTTTTTTGTAAACTTGGTTCCATCCTCGTTGTCTGCTGCAAACTTGATGTCACCAGGCTGGATATTTGTCTTATCTACAGAGACTACACCTTCTTTAAGTACAAACTTACCATTTACTTCTTCGAAATCATCGGTTGTATAGATACCTTCGTATTTATAACCATACATATCTCCCAACTCTTGACCTACTGTTGCATAATAAGTTACAGAACCACTTCTGTTACCACCAACAGTGAACACTTTACTGTCTTGTCCGTTTTCCAAAGAAATCACCTTTGACTTATTGAAAGATAGATTCAAATCAGAAGTCCAACGGAAATTCTTAGTCTGTACATTGACTGTATTCAAAGTAAATTCCCAACCACGATTGCGCATCTTACCAATATTCTGATATTGGTAAGAATAACCTGTACTTGCAGGGACAACACTCTGCATCAACAAGTTGCTTGCTTCGTTGTTATACCATTCTGCAGTCAAATTAATACGACTGTTAAGAAAAGATACGTCCACACCAATATTGGTGGAATTTAAAGATTCCCACTGCAAAGCACTATTTCCAAGTGTACCACTCAATGCATAAGCTGGATTAGTGGTACTGTTATTCATAGGATAGATGGTCTGTGACACGTTGGTACGATACAGATAATCAGAAATATCATTATTTCCTGTAGCACCATAACCCACACGTAACTTCAAACTACTAACCACATCATTGATCGGTTTATCCTTAAAGAATTTTTCCTCTGAGATACGCCAAGCACCTGCAATAGAAGGGAAATATCCCCACTGATGACCACGAGCGAACTTGGAAGAACCATCAGCACGAAGAGACGCTGTCAATATATAACGTTCATCGTAATTGTAATTCAAACGACCGAAGAAAGAAACGATTCCACTATGAGAATGTCCCGAGCTTTTTTCCTTTACATTAGCTACAGAAATATCATCCAAGCCATGGTTAGGAACAGGGAACTTATTTAAGGTCATAGAATTACTCTCTGACTCAGAGTAAGTCGTTTCTTGACCCAACAAAGCTGTTATTTTATGCTTTTTTGCAAAAGTTTGGTGATAATTCAATGTATTAGTAACCTGCCACTTATAGCTTTCACTATTACCTATACTACCGTTAATACCCGTATTAACAGGATCCATGATGTAAGATGTAGATCTTTCATCTGCAAAAGAAGTTGACTTGGCATTGCTCCAAGTATAACTACCTGCTGTACGCCAAGTAAAATGTTTCAAAAAATCAAATTCCAAACCTGCATTAACAGTAAAAAGACGTGAATGTTTTTTACTTGTTGAAGCAAGATTTTGGATCAACGGATTGGCAGTATCGTAAGAAGAGTCAAGGCTGGAAAAATCTGGATAAGTCTGTTCATTAAGCAGTTGATCCAGAGTAAACATAGTACCTCCTGTAATGGGTTGAAGAAGGACACTCTTCATTCCTGAATAAGCTCCTCCGCCATGGACACTACGTCCACTAAACATTGTGTTCACATCCAGACGGATTCCTTTATAAAGCTCAGAATTCACCTTTGCACGGAAAGAATTCTTTTTGTCATTATGGTTAGCCAACAATCCATCTTGATTATAATAATTGTAGCTCAACATTACCTGAGTCTTATCGGTACCGGTAGTAATATTAATGTTGTGATTTTGCTTGAAAGCAGAACCGCCAAAGACTTCATCCTGCCAATCTAAAGAAGCTGCATTTGCATAATTACTTTCTATACGATCATAAACACCCGTATAAAAATCAGCTTCATCTGTTGCCTTACCATTATCAAACACATTACTCCAAATAGAAGCCTTACCATTCAAAGCTGCCATCTCATACTGATATTTAACAAAATCAGCAGCATTACTCATCATATCCAACTTCTTAGACAACACATCAAAAGCAAAATAAGTGTTATAGTTGATTTGGGTCTTACCTTTATGACCTGATTTTGTCGTAATCAATATTATACCATTAGATCCACGAGCACCATAAATCGCAGTAGAAGAAGCATCCTTCAAAACATCAATACTCTCAATATCATTTACATCAATATTCTCCAAGGCATTGCTCATTTCGAAGCCATCCACAATATACAGCGGCTCTGAGCCTTGAGTTAAGGACATACCACCACGAACTGTTACAGTAGAACTGGAACCTGGTGCACCACTTTTAGAAATAATATTAACGCCCGCAGCTTTTCCTGCTAAAGCTTGTGCAGCAGATGTAACAGGTACATTTACCAATTCCTTACCATTTACAGAAGCTGTTGCACCAGTCAAATCTTTCTTTTTTACCTTAGCATAACCAATAGAAACAACCTCATCGAGCATCTGAGCCTCGGGCTCGAGCTGTACATTAATCTGTGTACGGCCCTTGATGTCTACTGTCTTGGTCTTATAACCTACATAAGAAATAACCAAAGACTTGGCAGATGAAGGAACGGTCAGCTTAAAGTTACCATCCACGTCGGTAACGGTGCCTGTATTACCTGGCACAACTTTTACCGTCGCACCGATAACTACATCCATGTCATCCGTCACTTGTCCTGAAATAGTCACCCCTTGAGCGAGGCCTTTCACAGGAGCCACCAGCAGCATGAACAATACCATGCATACTTGGAACATAAGTGATTTGTTTTGCATAAAATGATTTTTTAAGTTTATATTAGTTTATTGTTGTATTTACGAACGTATTAAGCAGTGTGGCTTTTCTCCTACCAGGCTAAAAGAGGGGTTTCAGACCTTCCCATTTCACATCCCAGTTGCCATCTTGTGGGAATCCAGGATTAGGATGAATACTTCCGCCCCAGCCTGCACACATCATAGCTACAGCCATCAGATAACCTCCATTACCTGGAAGATAAAGGCGAAGACGACCATCTTGATAGTTATGACCACTTACCAGATAGGTATTCTTCTGCTGTTTCATCAGCAAGGCTCCAACTGCATTCTCGGGCTCACCCATGCGAGCTGCACCCATGGCCATCATAGGATAATCCCATCCCCAAGATGTCTCCCACTTCCAGTTCTTCCAAATCCACTGCTCGGTCTTCTTCATCTTGGCAAAGTCGATTTGATGGCTGTTGTATGGGAACAAGCCAATGGCTCCCATCACTGCAGGATGATCGCTGTACATCTTTTCTTTCTTATAAGTATCAGGCTCTGTCTCTGCTGCGAGATACAGACTGTCCTTGGATGCCAATGGAGATATCTTCTGAATGACATCATCCCAATGTGCATTGCGCTCCTTCCCCAATCGCTCTCGCCATGTCTGGGCTATCTGTAAAGCACAGTGCCACTGGCTCAATTCAAAAGGTGGATTGATGGTGGTAGCTGCTGGAAGAGTTTCTTGAGCAGCGATGCAACCACGCAGAATATACCGGTCGTTCTCCTTGTCATACTCTGCAAAGTCACCCATAAACTCAGCGGTTTCATCGACCAAACGAGCATACTTTTGCAAAAGGGCTGGTGTAGGATTAGCACGATAAAGTAACTCTGCCAAATAAATCAGATGGGGCTGTTGCCAGATGAGGAAACTTCCTACATTAGAAGGAGCTTCACCCACCCATGGGTCGGTCATCTTCATCCAGCGTACTCCTTTGAAACCTTGTCGCTCGGCTATCTTACGAGCATTTTCTTCTGCTTTGAAATACCAAGTTAAGGAACGCTCTAAGAGTTCTGGATGTCCCCAAAGAGCAAACTGTGCCTGATGCCAAAGTATCATTTCAAGGTGAAACTTACCAAACCACGAGTTATAGGTAAGACCAGTTTCTTGAGGTGGGGTCTCACCGGCATCCTGAATGGCAAGGAGATATTGGCTCAACACGACACGACGCTCCATTTCCTTGGCTCGTGGGTCCTTGCACTGGCCAAAATCTACCATGGCTCCTTTTTTCCAATAATTATTCCAGTAAGCCTTGGCTGCATCGACAACATCCGCAAATGTCTTGTTGGTTGCCGACACTTGCTCGGCATATTCACAGGTAAGTTTCAAGTCTGTAGTCTTAGCCTGTAGCTGATAAAAGTTCTTAGCTTTCTGCTTCAGACGTGCGGTTCCTTGCCATCTAAGCATCACAAAATATACGGTTTCATCGATAGTGCGCTTCAATACTGCCGAGTTGGCGGTATGGGCTACAAGTATTGTGGAATGTAACTTATCCTTGCTCCAGTCGCAAGCATCATCGCAATGTCCTCCTGTGGGATAAGCAAAACGAATATCCACAGCGATTGGTCCCTTTGACTGTATACGAGTACCTATCATATCAAGAACAGGATCACAGGCTGTCTCTACCTGATAAGCTTTACCTTTAAATGTAAAACTACTCTTAATGACTCCTTCCCACATATCCAGGGTTTGGTCTATCTGCTTAATCTGCTTGGCATCATTACCCAGCGACAATCCCAATGTTCCGAGATGCAGACGATGTGGGTTCACACGATACCAATCACCAGCAGCCTTAGCTCGCTGGTCATCTCTAATCTGTGCGGCATAAGGTTCCTTACGACCTCTACCAAAATCATAATTTCTCAAACTTTCTTCGGGTTGATAGTTTTCCGGATTAGCAAAAGAGTGCCATCCCCAGTCACTCATGGTTCCTAATGGTACGCCCTTGGAATAAGATTGAGGGAAAGACTGCAAACCTGTTCCGTCTACAGTCATAGCAAAGCCACCATTTCCTACGGACAGCGAACTGAGTGAATCCATTGTCGTAACATGAGGATTATTACGTTCCACCACCTTCTGACGATTAATGGGTTGCTGAGCCATAGAGCCTAAAGCAAACAGCAGGCAAAGGGTTAAGATACTTTTTTTCATTTGTTTTTAGTTAATTTCGATGGCAAAATTAGCGTTTTTACTAATTTACACATACACAAAATCGTACACTCTCATATATTTCTATCCCCAAACCTTGTTTTTTTTAGCAGAATAAGAACTATATCATATTACTATATAATAATGTTGAAAGCTATAAGTATGACGTTTCAACAAGACGCATGAACGCATATATAAAAAAAGGGTGTGCCATCAGTTGCTACTCTATGATCTATCCAACCATAGCAAAGTACAACTCAAGGCACACCCTTACAGAGATTATATCTTCTATTAAAACATCTGAGCTACACGCTTCACTCCTGCAACCAAGGCATCCACTTCCTCCTTGGTATTATAGAGTGCAAAACTGGCACGAACGGTTCCCAGAATGCCATAGCGGTCCATCAGAGGCTGGGCACAATGATGACCGGTGCGAACAGCAATACCAAGACGGTCGAGAAGCGTACCCATATCCATGTGATGAATGTCGCCAACAAGAAAGCTAACAACAGCATCTTTACCTTCTTGATCTCCAAAAAGTCTGATTCCATCGATGGTCCGCATCTGCTCCATACAGTATCGAGTAAGCTCTTGCTCATGCTGGGCTATTTGATCCATACCGAGAGCCGATACATAATCAATGGCCTTAGCTAAACCATGAGTAGCCACATAGTCAGGAGTTCCAGCCTCGAACTTGAAAGGAAGTTTTTCAAAGGTTGTCTTCTCAAAGCTCACACTCTCTATCATCTCGCCACCACCTTGATAGGGAGGCATCTTCTCGAGCCATTCTTCCTTACCGTAAAGCACACCTATACCAGTAGGACCATAAATCTTATGACCACTAAAAGCAAAGAAATCACAATCCAAGTCCTGTACATCCACAGCAAAGTGAGGAGTGCTCTGGGCACCATCTACCATCACGGGTACATCGTGAGCATGAGCTATCTTGATCATCTCCTTCACTGGATTCACCGTACCCAACACGTTGCTCACCTGGGCAATGCTCACGATTTTGGTACGTTCGGTAAATAAATTGGCGAATTCATCGAGATTGATCTCCCCCTTATCATTGATAGGAATCACACGGATGGCGATTCCCTTCTTGGCAGCCTGCAACTGCCAAGGCACGATATTGGAGTGATGTTCCATGGTAGAGATAATCACCTCGTCGCCCTCGCTCATAAAGGAATCGCAGAAAGAAGACACAACCAGATTAAGACTTTCTGTTGTACCTCGCGTAAAGATGACTTCCTCAACCTTTGGTGCATGAATGAACTTACGCACAGTTTCGCGAGCGGCCTCATGCAGATCAGTAGCCTGCTGTGAAAGATAATGCACACCACGATGCACATTGGCATTCACATTGAGATACTCGTCACGCATAGCATCGAGTACACACAATGGTTTTTGTGTAGTAGCAGCATTATCGAGATAAACCAATGGCTTGTCGTATACTGTTCTCGAAAGAATCGGGAAATCGGCTCTTACTTGATTGATATTATACATATTTTTTAGAAGTTAAAGGAGCTAAAGGAGTTAAAGAAGTTAAGACATCTGTAATCCTGTCTTCAAGAGGAATCTCAAACAATATAACAAATTGCCTTTACTCCTGTAACTTCTTAACTCCTTTAACTACATATTATCTACTTGCAAAGTTTGCACCCTTCGCACTTGTTGAGTTCACCACGGAATCGCTTCTCTACGAGATGATGCAGGCGATCGCGCAATGGCTCCAGTTCCATCTTGTCGATGACTTCGTTGATAAATGCAAATTGAAGGAGCAACTTAGCCTCCTCGCGGCTCACACCACGCTGCTGCATATAGAACAATGCGGCATCGTTGAGCTGACCTACAGTACTTCCATGCGCACACTTCACATCATCGGCATAAATCTCCAGCATCGGCTGGGTGAACATGCGGGCTGTCTTCGTAGCACAAAGGTTTTGGTTGGTTTCCTGAGAAATAGTCTTCTGAGCACCATGACGAACCAATACTCTGCCGGCAAAAGCACCACGTGCCTCACCATCGAGCACATACTTATAAAGCTCGTTGCTGGTACAATGACCCACCTGATGATCGATGAGTGTATTGTTATCAACCACTTGGTTTTTATCAGCTATCACACAACCATTGCAGAAGCACTCAGCTCCCTCGCCCTTGAATACGAGGTCAAGACGGTTGCGGGTGATACCGTTATGAAGCGTGATGACGTTATGGTTTACACGGCTGTTAGCCTGCTGCTCGATATAAACGTTGCTGACACGGCGGTTCTTGTAATGAGTCTCCTCCAGGCAATAGAGGTCGAGACTGGCATTCTCGCCTACGAATGCCTCGATAACCTGGGTTGCGAGGAAGTTCTTGTCATCGGCTGCATGGTCGCAGAAGAGGAACTTAGCCTCAGCACCCTGTTCCATCACGATGAGTACACGGCGGTTTACCATCAAATCTACATCCGAACGGAGAATATTGATGACCTGAATAGTTCGCTCTACCTTTACATTCTTTGGAACATAAATCAGCAAGCCATCCTGTGCCAGGAATGTATTCAATGCGGTGATGCCATCTTCGTCGGTTTTGGCAATCTTAGCGTAGTATTTCCCGATGAATTCAGGGTTTTCTGCAGCAATCTTGTTCAAAGAGTCCACGATTACGCCCTCCGGAAGCTCTACTTTAGGCAATGCTTTGTTATAAAAAGCATCGTTTACAACGAAGTAGAGCGAAGTGCTCAGGTTAGGCACATCGCAGCGGAAAGCCTCGTATGGATCTACCGGAATTTCCAGACGGTTCAAGTTCAAGCCATAGTCTGGCTCGAAGATGGCGCTCATATCTGTGTACTTGTATCTTTCTACCTTTCGGGAAGGGAAGCCCAAGCGACGGAAGTTCTCAAACGCAGCATCGCGCACCGCATTGAGCACCTCAGCACTGTTCTTCTTGATTATTCTCGAAGAAGACTGATACAAGTCTAAATATTGTTTTTCTGAATGCATAGCCATCCTCCCTATTATTTCTCATCTACTTCTGCCTTGATCCAGTCGTAGCCACGAGCCTCAATCTCCTTGGCAAGTTCAGGACCGGCAGTCTTCACGATTCTACCCTTATAGAGTACGTGAACCACACTTGGCTTAATCATATCGAGCAGACGCTCGTAGTGAGTGATGACGATGGCAGATGTCTTGTCGGTATGCATCTTGTTCACACCGTCAGCCACGATACGCATCGCATCCACGTCGAGACCAGAGTCGGTTTCATCGAGGATAGAAAGCTTTGGCTCCAGCATAGCCATCTGGAAAATCTCGTTGCGCTTCTTCTCTCCACCCGAGAAACCTTCGTTTACTGAACGGCGAGCCAACTTGCTGTCCAATTCCACCAATTCGCGCTTCTCACGCATCAGCTTCATGAATTCGCTTGTATTCAAAGGTTCCAAACCCTGATACTCACGCTTGGCATTGATAGCCGCACGCATGAAGTTGGTCATGGATACACCAGGAATCTCCACCGGATACTGGAAAGAAAGGAACAAGCCTTCACGGGCACGGTCCTCTGGCTTCATATCCAGGAGGTTCTTGCCGTTGAAGATAGCCTCGCCCTCAGTTACGGTATAGAGAGGGTTACCTGTAAGCACTGCGCTCAAGGTTGACTTACCGGAACCGTTAGGTCCCATGATAGCATGTATCTCACCATCGTTGATAGTCAGGTTGATACCTTTCAATATTTCTTTGCCTGCAATAGTAGCATGCAGATTCTTTACCTCTAACATAATTGTTATAAAATTGTGTCAATTAATAAATCACATACTGATTCTAACAATGTAGGTGGCTTGGTCCACCCCCATTGCTCAAACAAAGGAGGAGGGTCTAACACCACGAAGCTACATTCACCAGAGAGTATAATATCATGTGAGAAAGCTGAAACACTGTTATTTTGCAGCATGATAGAAGCCGTTGAAGATGGAGCAGAAGCATCCAACTTAAAATAGCCATAAAAATGCCCATCAACAGTATATATCGGCCTATACTGAGAAGCAAAACCTCTTACAATCGAATCTTGTTGAGCAGTCAAATTTACAGGTCTTATCTTGGAAAGGATCTGACCAAAAGCATTCAAATGCACTGCCAACAGCAATAACAAGATACACTTTTTCATCACAAGCCTCACTTTCTATTCATTTTTTACCCTACAGTTCCTTCGAGTGAAACACTCAGGAGTTTCTGTGCCTCAACGGCAAACTCCATAGGCAACTTGTTGAGCACATCCTTGGCATAACCGTTTACGATCAAGCCGACAGCCTCCTCGGTAGGAATGCCTCGCTGATTGCAATAGAAGAGCTGGTCTTCTGAAATCTTCGAGGTGGTTGCCTCATGTTCGAACACGGCTGTGTCGTTATGGGCATCCATATATGGGAAGGTATGCGCTCCACAATCGCTGCCCAGCAACAAAGAGTCGCAGGAACTGTAGTTGCGTGCATTGTCGGCATTGGATGTGGCACGAACCAGACCACGATAGGAGTTCTGGCTATGACCAGCCGAAATACCCTTCGAGATGATGGTACTCTTGGTGTTCTTACCCATGTGAATCATCTTAGTACCTGTATCGGCCTCCTGATAGTTGTTGGTAACAGCTACACTGTAGAACTCAGCTACAGAATTGTCGCCACGCAAGATACAGGAAGGATACTTCCAGGTAATCGCAGAACCCGTCTCTACCTGAGTCCAGCTCAACTTAGAGTTCACACCGCGCAAGTCGCCTCGCTTGGTTACCAGGTTCAGCACACCACCCTTACCATGCTCATCACCAGGATACCAGTTCTGAACGGTAGAGTATTTCACCTCTGCATTGTCCTTGACGATAATCTCTACGATAGCCGCATGGAGCTGGTTCTCATCACGCATTGGCGCTGTACATCCCTCCAGGTAAGAAACGTAAGCATCATCATCAGCGATAATCAATGTACGCTCAAACTGACCGGTGTTACGGGCATTGATGCGGAAGTAACTGCTCAACTCCATCGGACAGCGGACGCCCTTAGGAATATAAACGAATGAGCCATCACTGAATACGCAACTGTTCAAGGCTGCATAGAAATTATCGCGATAAGGCACTACAGTGCCTAAATATTCTCTTACCAAGTCGGGATGCTCCTTCACAGCCTCACCGATACTGCAGAAGATGACACCTTTCTCGCGAAGTTTCTCCTTAAACGTAGTCTTTACTGATACCGAGTCCATGATGGCATCTACAGCAGTACCACTTAACGCTAATCGTTCTTCCAAAGGAATACCGAGTTTATCGAATGTCTTCTCCAACTCAGGGTCTATCTCCTTGTTCTTTGGCTTCTTGGCCAAGGGGTCTGCATAGTATGATATCTCCTGATAGTCAACAGGAGGCACATGAACATGTCCCCACTTAGGCTCCCTGAGTGTCTTCCAGTAATGGTAGGCTTTCAGTCGAAAGTCGAGCATCCAGTCGGGCTCTCCTTTCTTCTGCGAGATGAGGCGTACAACATCTTCGTTGAGTCCTTTCTCTATGATTTCAGTGTGCACGTCGGTGGTAAAACCATACTCATATTTCTGATCTATCACGTCCTTGACAACCTGATTCTTTTCTTGTTCTTTCTCTGCCATTGTTATATAGAATAACCTTTCGTTATTTTAACCCTAAATAGGGATAAGCCACCAAAGGCTCATCCCTACCTTATTATATATATGATAGAGCGAAAAGACAGATGAATTCTTCACTTTTCGTTCATCACCATTCACTTTATTAAAGCTTCTGCTCTACCTCGATCTCAGTGAAGGTCTCGATAACATCACCCTCCTGGATATCGTTGTAGTTGACGAGGCTCAAACCACACTCCATACCGGTAACCACCTCCTTGACGTCGTCCTTGTAACGCTTCAAGGCACCGATTTCAGCAGTACGGATCACGATACCGTCACGGATGACGCGAGCCTTATCCTTAGCGTGTACCTTACCCTCGGTAACGAGACCACCGGCAATAGTACCCACCTTAGAAATCTTGAAGGTCTGCTTCACCTCTACCTGACCGGTAACGATTTCCTTCTTCACCTTGTCGAGCATACCAACCATCGCACTCTTGATATCATCGATAGCATCGTAGATGATAGAGTATGTGTTGATTTCAACACCCTCACGGTCGGCAGCCTTACGAGCATCGGCAGATGGACGAACCTGGAATCCAACGATGACTGCATCTGATGCAGATGCCAGCATCACGTCGTTCTCTGAAATCTGACCTACTGCCTTGTTGACAACGTTCACCTGAACCTTCTCGGTAGAAAGTTTGATGAATGAGTCGCTCAATGCCTCAACAGAACCGTCGGTATCACCCTTAACGATAACGTTCAACTCGTGGAACTCACCACGTGCGATACGGTGAGAGATATCACCCAGGGTCAAGCGCTTCTGAGTACGCAAGCCCTGCTCACGCTGCAGCTGCTCACGCTTGTTGGCGATTTCGCGAGCCTCCTGCTCTGTCTCGATGACATGGAACTGGTCACCAGCAGTAGGTGCACCATTCAGACCGAGGATAATAGCAGGCTCTGCAGGTGCTGCTGACTTAACATTGGCATTACGCTCATTAAACATGGCCTTCACACGTCCCCAAGAGGTACCTGCAAGGACAATATCACCCACTTTCAGAGTACCATTGGCTACCAAGACGGTAGAAACATATCCACGACCCTTGTCGAGAGAAGACTCAATGATAGTACCTGTAGCGCGACGGTTAGGATTAGCCTTGAGGTCGAGCATATCAGCCTCAAGAAGCACCTTATCGAGCAAGTCGTGCACACCAACACCCTTCTTGGCGCTGATCTCCTGGCACTGATACTTACCACCCCACTCCTCTACAAGGAGGTTCATATTGGCCAAGTCCTCACGAATCTTATCAGGGTTGGCACCTGGCTTATCAATCTTATTAATAGCAAACACCATAGGCACACCGGCAGCCTGGGCATGAGCGATGGCCTCCTTGGTAGTAGGCATCACAGAGTCATCGGCTGCGATGATAATGATGGCGATATCGGTGGCCTGAGCACCACGGGCACGCATGGCGGTAAACGCCTCGTGACCAGGCGTATCGAGGAAGGTAACCTTGCGGCCACTGTTCAGCGTAACACTGTACGCACCGATATGCTGGGTAATACCACCTGCCTCACCGGCAATCACATTGGTGTTGCGGATATAGTCGAGCAGAGAGGTCTTACCATGGTCTACGTGACCCATGACGGTTACGATTGGAGCACGTGGAACCAAGTCGTTCTCATCATCCACTTCCTCGCTCACGGCCTCCTGAACCTCGGCACTGACATATTCGGTCTTGAAGCCGAACTCCTCTGCCACCATGTTGATGGTTTCAGCATCCAGACGCTGGTTGATAGATACCATGATACCTACGCCCATCAGCGTAGAGATAACCTGAGTAACGCTGATGTCCATCATCGTGGCCAACTCGCTCACAGTAACAAACTCGGTAAGTTTCAGAATCTTACTCTCCTTCTGCTCCTGACGAGCCTGGTCTTGCAGTTTCTCCTGTACGGCCTCGCGCTTCTCCTTACGGTACTTAGCGCCCTTCTTGTTTTGACTCTTGCTGGTAAGACGAGCAAGGGTTTCCTTTACCTGACGTGCTACAGCCTCGTCGTCGACTTCTATCTGACGCTGGTTGTTGCCCTTGTTGTTGTTGCCTTTATTCTTGTTCTTATTCTTTTTCTTGCCCCCGGCATTGTTGTTCTGGTTGCCACCAGCATTGTTGTTAGACTTACCACCATTGGCTGACTCGGCGTTGATGTCTACACGCTCCTTGTTGATGCGCACACGCTTCTTGCGCTCACCATGCTGCTGAGCAAGCTTATCCTCACGCTCTTTACGACGCTCCTCCTTAGTCTTTTTCTTAGGACGAGTGCTCTGGTTGAGAGCAGAAAGGTCTATCTTACCAAGCACCTTAGGCTCGTTGGCAGCAAACTTCTGTTCGCTCTTCAAGGTAAAGACCGTGCTGGCAGTAGTAGCAGGCTGCTCAGCTGCAGGCTGGCTCTCTGCCACCTTAGCCTGTTTTTCCTCCTTGCTTACAGGCTTTGCTACTTTTGTCTCAGGCTGCTTAGCAACGGGTTCTGCTGGCTTCTCCTGCACTTTTTCCACTACAGGAGCTACCTTTACAGGCTTCTCCTCCTTCTTAGGAGCGTTATTTACTGGCTCAGGACTGACGGCAGCAGTCTCTGTCACCTTAGGAGTCTCTGTTGTCTTAGGAGCAGCAGACTGAGCAACAGGTGCCTTGCCGACACTATCCAAGTCAATCTTTCCCAGTGGCTTGTATTGCTGCTGGCGACTCGACTCAAGGATGCTCTCGGCACGGTTTTCCTTAGGCTCTGGTGCACGCTTCTTCTCTTTGGTCTTCTTAGTGAAGAGCTTTTCGGCCTGGTTGCGAACTTCCTTATCCTGACTAAAGGCATCGCTGAGCGCCTTATACTGCTCGTCGCTCAACTTAAAGTTCAGTTCGGCCTTCACCTCCCCTAATTCGTTTCTTTTTTCCAGGAATTCAACTGCCGTCTGAAGTCCTATGTTTAATTCACGTAGTGCTTTGTTTAATCTGATGCTCATATTTATACTTTCTATCTCCTTCTTTTTTTGTTTTATTAATTTTCGAACTCGGCACGCAATACTCTCAATACGCTGTCAACAGTTTCCTCTTCCAGGTCTGCCTTTTCGATCAGCATGTTGCGTGGAGCCTTCAGCACCTGCTTGGCGGTATCGAGACCAATACCCTTGATGGCATCAATCACCCACTGGTCGATTTCATCAGAGAACTCGTCCAGATAGATATCATCTTCGGCATCAGCCTCGTTAATCTCACGGAATACATCGATTGTGTATTCGGTAAGCATAGAAGCCAACTTGATGTTCATACCACCACGACCGATGGCCAAACTTACCTCCTCTGGCTGCAAGTATACTTCTGCCTTATGATTTACCTCATCGACATTAACAGAGGTAATCTGGGCTGGAGCCAAAGCACGCTGGATGAAGAGCTTGATATTGCTTGAGTAGTTGATAACGTCGAGATTCTCGTTGCAGAGCTCACGCACGATACCGTGTACACGACTTCCCTTAACACCTACGCAGGCTCCTACTGGATCGATACGCTCGTCAAAAGACTCAACAGCAATCTTGGCACGCTCACCAGGCATGCGAGCGATACGACGGATGGCAATGAGACCATCATTGATCTCAGGAACTTCTGCCTCGAGAAGTCTCTGCAAGAAGATGGGCGCTGTACGGCTAAGAATGATCTTAGGATTGTTATTCTCGTTGTCCACTCTGAGGATGACGGCACGAACGGTCTCACCCTTGCGATAAACATCGGCAGGAATCTGCTCAGACTTAGGCAAAATCAACTCGTTGTTCTCATCGTCGACAATGAGTACTTCGCGCTTCCAAACCTGATATACCTCACCTGCGATAACCTGTCCTACGCGATCTTTATACTTATTGTACAAAGAGTCGTGCTCCAGTTCGAGAATCTTAGATGCCAAAGTCTGACGAAGGTTCAGGATGGCACGGCGACCGAACTTATTGAAGTCTACCTTCTCGCTCACATCTTCACCCACCTCATAGTCAGACTGGATCTTACGAGCCTCGGCCAATGGGATTTCCTTATTCTCATCTTCCACTTCGCCATCAGCCACAACGACACGGTTGCGGTAGATTTCGAAGTCACCTTTATCAGGGTTTACGATGACGTCGAAGTTTTCATCACTACCGAAAATCTTGGCAAGCACATTGCGGAAGCTTTCCTCCAACACGCTTACCAATGTAGTACGGTCGATATTCTTGGTTTCTTTAAACTCGCGGAATGTATCAATCATACTCGCAGTTTCTTCTTGCATTTTCTTTACTGCCATAGCTTATTTGAAACTTATTACGTATTTTGTATATTTTACCTTATCCATCTGATAGGTATGAAGCACGTCCTGCTTCACAGGGCGCTTTTTGCCTTCTACCTTTACTTTCTCTTCTACACTCACACTGAAGTCGTTACCATCTACAGAGTGCAGTACTCCTTTTACCTTCTTGCCATCGGCATCAAGCACTTCTACCTCCTTACCTATGTGATTGATGTACTGTTGAGACACCTTGAAAGGCTGTCCCAATCCAGCAGAGCCTACTTCCAGCTCATAATCCTCCTCATCACGGTTCAGGTGGTCCTCAATAAATCTACTCAGGTCCACACAGTCCTCTATCCACACGCCATCGGCATGATCTATCTCTACGGCAATCTTATCGTCAGGACTGATTTCAATGCTTACCAAGAAATATTCTTTATCTTGGAGCCATTCGTCAACTAATTCTTTTACGACGTTTTTATCTATCATATATTTCTTATTAAAATAAAATGAGGAACTCTTTGTGAGCCCCTCATTCCACTGAACGTTGCAAAATTACGATTTTTTTTAATACTGACCAAAGCTTTTGGAATATTTTCTTCTACAACATGCACATTTTTAGTTATTTGTGTACATTTTCCTCCTTATTTTTCTGCGGAGTTAGTATTTTTTTGTATTCCTCAGGTGCTTCAAGCAATCGAATAGCTTCCTTCACCTGTTTGTCATAGCGCAACGAGTTACGTATGGCGCCACCCTGATAATAATATGCTGCCACTATATCGTTTTCGAGCAGACGCTTGATATACGACTTATTGTAGTCAAGATCCTTTTCTACATTGTGGCTCAACTTTTTAGACAGTGCATCAAATTCTGCCTTAGCATCATCATAGTAACCTTCGAAGCGAGCCAACTTCATCAAATCCTTCAGATATTTCTCCGTCTCACGATCGTACTTAAAATCAGCTTTTAGCACGCGAGCCTTAAACTCCTCGTAGTCGGCATCACTGAGAGCAAACTTCTCGGCAGGAGCTATCGTTGGGTGCTTAGCGATATAATCTACTTCATAGTTGAGCACCAATTCATTACTATCACGTGCGCCCGCCAAGTAGTAGGCGATGTTGGGAAGCGAGTCGGGCAAGACTTCCACATCAGGCTTCACACCACCACCATCTCGCACCTCGCGACCTCCTGCTGTGTAAAACACCTTCGTGAGCGAATCGGGCACATGCTCCACATATCCACCCTTGGCATGCTTATAATTGAGAGCTTGCACACAGCGACCGCTGGGGATATAATACTTGCTCGTAGTAAGTTTCATCTGTCCATTATAGGGCAATTCCATCGTTGCCTGAACAAGTCCCTTACCATACGTGCGCGTACCTAATATGATAGCACGGTCATAATCTTGAAGACATCCACTCAGAATCTCTGCCGAGCTGGCTGTATTATTGCTCACAAGCACCACAATAGGCATCAGCGTATCGATAGGCTCCACGGTGGTCTTATATTCATTGTTAGCACGCTGCAACTTACCCTTCATCGTTAGCACGGTCTTATCTTTAGGCAAGAACATATTGACGATGCTCACCGCCTCGCTCACAGAACCACCACCATTGCTACGAAGATCGAAGATGAGTTTCTTAGCACCTTGCTTCTTAAGGTCTATAAAAGCACGACGCACATCCTTGGCACATTGATCCGTGAAGGAATTGAAGTTCATGTATCCCACACCTCCATCAAGCATTCCATAGTAAGGCAAGAAAGGCATCTGGATGGTGCGACGGGTGAGTTTCACTTTCATCACCTTGCCCGTGCTGGGCCGCTTCACCTTGAGGATAAATGAGGTGCCAGGCTCGCCACGCAGACGATCGCTCACATAGCTCACATCCTTCCCCTTCATCGTAGAGTCGTTGATGCTTAAAATAATATCACCCTTCTTCAAACCAGCTTCTTGGGCGGGCATACCTTCGTAAGGCTCATTGATGACCGTATAACCCAATTGGAAATTATATCTCACCACAGAACCTATACCAGCATACTTGCCTGTAAGCATATTCTTGAGTTCTTTCACCTTCGACTCAGGGTAATACTCTGTATAGGGGTCAAGACTGCGCAACATGGCATTGATACCATTACCTATCACTTCGTCTGCATCGAGTGTATCTACATACATCATATCCAGATTCTTGTAGATAGAAGTAAAGACATCCATATTTTTAGCCACTACAAAATCATGGTTTTTCTCCTTTTGAGCCCAACCAGGAATAGCCAGCACCACAGCCAGCACCATTACATATAATCTATTTTTCATTTTACTTAAAAATATTTCTTAGTTCTACATGGAGTGTTCGTACACGCCTTTCGCCTACAAAAATACTCATTTATATCCTAAAAATAGGCCAAAAACCTAAAAAAATGAAGTTTTTTAGCTCAAAATACATTTTTTTCTCAAAAAAATTTGGTGGAATAAAAAAAAGTCACTACCTTTGCAACCGCAAATGAGAAATCATTTACCTCTAATGCTTCAATAGCTCAGTTGGTTAGAGCACCTGACTGTTAATCAGGGGGTCGTTGGTTCAAGCCCATCTTGAAGCGCAAAAGACAAAGCCTTGCAAGTTACAACTTGCGAGGCTTTTTTTGTTTTTATACATTTCCAAGTTCCCCCTACTTTGACTTGAAGCCTTATCAAAATACACTGCTCTCCATTTCCTTGATTTTTTCACAGAAATACCCGCCAAAAACGAAAGTACTTGCGATGGGCGATGAAAGTACTTGCGATGGGCAACGAAAGTACTTGCGTTGGCCATCGCAAGTATGTTCATTTTTTGAGGCTGTTTTTTGACAAAAAAACTGTGCGGTTTATAGTGTACACATATACATTGATATACATCTTGCATAAAAGACTAAAGGCTGATAACTAAAGAATAAAACTGGGAGATAAGAATCGACTCACCCTAAAAAGAAAAAACTTTCGTTTGTGGAAACAGGAGTTTACATCCCAATCTCTCACAAACGAAAGTATACTAATACATTAACGATAGTCTATACCAAACACTATCTACAACTTACGCTTAATACCCATGTCGCCCACGACATAGAGCTTATCCTCATCTATCAGGACTGCCCTACCGCGATGGTGAAGATAGTTTTTTAGGTTGTCGACATTCACTGCAATGACTTTTCCCTTATAGAAACGCTTGATGTCCTTGAATATCGTATGACCTACATAGATTCTGTCCACATCGTAACGCTGAAGCACCATATCGAGAGAATCGCTTAACAAAGGCGACCATTTCTTGGTCTTCAGCACCAAGCCACGATACCAAATGGGACCACGGTTGCCATAAAGGAACTTACAGAACTCAGAATGAGCCTTGCGCTGCTTGCTCTTCATAAAAAGCACACTGCTGATAGTGTCGTTGACCACGGGGATACTCAAGTTACGGTCATAGAACTCTTTACTGATTCCTGCATGGACAAACAGGTTGCGGCCAATGACCTGCATCGCATTACGTGTGGCAAGCCATCTGCCCAATTCAGTATTCGAACCGAAGAGATGACGATAAGAGAACCCTAAGGTGTCTGCAAGCATCTTGTATTTAGGTTTGGCATAACGCATATCGCCAGCCAACTCCATAGGCTCGTGATTGCCCAATAATACAGAAACACGCCCGCCACACCCGGCAGCCTCAGCCTCAAGTTTATAGAAGAGCCAAAAAATCTGAGGTACGTCATAACCTCTATCGAAGATATCGCCAATAACCACCAACTGATTGTCACCATAAGCCCAGCGAAGCTTGCTGTCAATAACACCATTGGCCTTCAACAGATTGACAACCAAGTTGAGCCTACCATGAGGATCGGACATCACGAAGGTTTTCTTAGCTTGGCTCTGCTTCCATGGCTGACGAGCTATAGAATGTAGACGCACGGAGAAAGGATAGTTGCCCTCATGGTCTGCCACATGTAGGGTAAAATCTTTTGGCAAAACGGCATAGACAGTATCTTTCACCTCGCCATTCAAAGTCACCGAGATAACTCTCACACTACCGTCTGCCTGATAAACCACATAGGGACCGTCGCACGACAATTTCTTGTCGTCGGCATAATCTTTAGCCGAAATGGTGATGCTGAACATCGTCAGCATCACCATCATCATTACCAATAAAAACTTATTGTTTTTCTTCATTTCATATTTTTTTACCCCTTCACGGATTATTCTCCGTAACCAGGATTATTTTGCAAATGACTTACATTGCGCTCTGCCAATGGAAGAGGAAGCACAACCTTATAGAAGTTGTCTTCGCCTTCGCCTATTGTCATAAAGTCCTTACCACAAGTATGCTTGGTCTTGCTCAAAGTGCTGTTGCTCTCTTCCATACGCACCACCTTCTTGCCATTTCTTAGCAAGTCGAACATACGTTGTCCTTCACCCACCAATTCCTTGCGACGCTCATCAAGCACCTGGTCTACTGTAACCGTAGAAGATGCATCGACCGATTTAGCAGGATTGGCTCTGCTGACGATAGCACCGAGATATTTCACAGCTTCAGCATTATGGTCGCTGCCTGCTGCTGTCAACTTGGCTGCAGCCTCAGCAGCATTGAGATAGGCTTCAGAGAGACGAATCAAAGGAATGTTGGCATCCTCAACACCCTCACCTTGCTGTGGCTGATACTTGTTGACATATCCACGTCCATAAACAGATGAAGAATAACCTTGAGCCTTGGTAGCCACATTGATAATCTTCAGACGAACATCATCGTTGTCTTTCTTGAGGAAATTGTAGAACGATTTTGTGACACAACCGTCATAATATCCATTGGGAGAATAGAGATAACCTAAACTTTCCTTTCCTGGAGAATCGGTAGTAAGGTTGACTATCTCAAAGAGCACCTCGCCCTTATTGGTAGAAGCCTCACTCACATCGTTCGACCATGCTGTAGGATACTCCTCGTTGGTCCAAAGCTGATATTGATGACTTTCAGCGCCCTCTACGGCAGCTTTGGCTGCATTAAGAGCTTTCTCGTTGTCACCATGATAGAGATACACACGACTCAGGAGAGTCAGGGCAGCCCACTTGTTGATCTTACCCTTATTGAACTTCTCGCCCAGCAAATTGACACTTGCCTCCAAGTCATTGATGATCTGTTCGTAACATTGAGCCACCGTACTGCGCTGAGGCATATAGACCTTATCCACCACATCTGTTACGATGCTGGCACCCAGAGAGGCACCATTGTCATAGGTATAGGGATAACCATAGAGCTTGGTCAAATCGAAAAGCGACATACCGCGGAGGGCAAGTGCCTGACCCTTATAGTCGTTCATGGTCTGCTTGTCGGCATCCGCAACCTCAATTTTATCAATATTGGTCAAAATCACATTACAGTTCTGAATAATACGATATGGATAAGCCCAATAAGAAGAAGGCGCATTACTCTTGGTAAAGCCATAAAGGTAAGCGGACGCAGTACGCTTGGTAGAGCTGACAGCCTGCATGTCGTCGCCAGTCATATCGCCATAATACACCAAACGACCAGAATAGGCGTAAGGATCCTGCATGGTACTATATATACCGTTCAGAGTGGCGTCAACCTCAGACTTTGAGGTAACCTTGGTAGGCACAGATGTTGATGGATCAAGATCGAGCCAGTCATTGCCACACGAAGACATGCCTATAGCAACGATTCCCATCATTACATATTTATATATCTTGTTCATAATCATTCATTTTTAGAAATTAACATTCAAACCGAAAGTAACTGTCTTGAGTGGTGGGGTGGCCTGTGTGGCACTACCATTAACCACAGACTCCGGATCATAATAATCCCAGGCAGCCCATGTCCACAGGTTATTGGCAGACATATAGATACGGGCATTGCTCAAGCCTACAGAAGAGAGCCACTGCTTGGGCAAGGTGAAGCCAAGGGTGAAGGTCTTCAGACGCAGGAAGTCGGTGCTGTGCAGACGACGGCTGTTGGTAATCTTGTGCATTGCCACACGGGAACTCTTCTCATAGAACTGCTCATACTTGGTGACATCGCCAGGCTTCTTCCAACTGTCAGCATAATACGTTGGGATGTTGGCCTCCATATCATAGCCACCATGCTCGGTCTTCTGCGCCCAGGTGTCGTACGACCAACCACCAAACTGATAGTTGAAGAGGAAGCTCAAGTCGAACCACTTATAGCGGAAGCTATTATAGAGACCACCAGTGACATTAGGCTCTGCATGCTTGTCGAGCATAATCGACTTTGCCTCGCTTGCATTCTCGGTGATTTCCTTGTTATAGGATCCATCCTCCAGCAGGTCGTTCTTATAGAACTGTGGATTACCATTCTCGGGGTTGATGCCTGCAAACTCTATCATATAGAAGGTACGATAAGAATGACCTATCTTGTGAATCTGAGTACCGCTTACTATCTCTGTCTGATCGCCATCGAGGTTGACTACCTTATTGGTGTTGTGCGAAAGATTGAATGTGGTCTTCCACTCAAAGTCCTTGGTCTTGAAATTGGTTGAGTTGATTTCCAGTTCCACACCTTGGTTTCTCAATTGTCCTACGTTCATCAAGTAAGAGCTGAAACCTGTGGTCATAGACACCGGACTATCCATGAGAAGGTTCTTGGTGTTACGCAGATAATACTCTAAGGTAACGTTCACACGATTGAAGAGCGAGAAGTCGAGACCTAAATTCAGGTTATAGTTGGTTTCCCACTTCAGGTTGTCATTGGCAAGCTGCGAGATGATGATGGCAGGCTGCTCATTGTAGCCGTTGCTCAAGCTGCTCAATGCCATATAACCATAATAGTCGGAAGGCAAAGTACCATTAACACCATAAGATGCACGAAGCTTCAAATCGGTAAGCCAGTCTGATACTGGTTTCATGAAGTCCTCGTCGATGATACGCCATGCACCAGATACCGACCAGAAGTTACCCCAACGATGAGAACGCTGCAAACGAGAACTTCCGTCTACACGATAGCTGAGTCCAAGAAAATACTTGTTGTCATAATCATAGTTTACACGTCCGATATAAGAAACCATACGTGTGCGACTATCAGAACCGCCTACCGACTCCGTCTTCTTACCATTAGAGATGTCGTTCTTATCGGGAGTGGCGAAGTTGGTGGCGTATCCCGACAAATAGTCGCGATACTGATCGTCAATCTCATAACCTAAAAGCTCATCGAGATGATGTACGTTTGCAAAAGTCTGCTTATAGGTAAGCTGGTTGCCCCACATCATTTTGCGACGCTCATAGAACTTCTTTGACATACCACCGTTGATATCATCACCATTAGAGGTACGTGGGTCTGCCCAGTCCTTACCCTTTGTTGTGATATAGTCATAACTGTAGGTGGTCTTGAACTTCAAGTCCTTGATAAACTCATACTGACCATAAATGGTATTGAAAGTACGGGTGACATACTCACGCTGAGAATCATATTCGTTGGCAAGTGCCGGGTTACGGTCGCCGATACGAATCAGTGCGCGGTTCCATGTGCCATCCTCGTTATATACAGGATCAGATGGAGTCACTGCACTTCTCGAAGAATAGAAAGGAGATGTATAGGTGAATCCCTCGCTATAAACGTCCTGGTTGACACTTGAGAAGAGGATGTTAGCACCAAGAGTCAACTTATTGGTGGCCTTGTAGTCGACATTCAATCTACCAGAAAGACGCTCCAGACCAGAACGCTGTGTGATACCCTCCTGCTTGAGATAACCCAAAGAAGAATAATATTTAAACTTATCCGTTCCGCCCGACAGTGATGCCTCATACTGCTGATGACTTCCTTTCTTGAAAAGCACATCGTCCCAATCTACAAATCCACACCATGGCACTGGTGCATAATCATCAATAGTCTCGTCAGCATACGCCTTGGCATCCTCTTCACTCTCACCATCACGAAGTGCGCCTGCATAGAGACCATTGTAGATATAGTCGCGTCGCTGCTGACCACTCATGACGGGACGATACTCCATAGCAAAGTCAGAGAATCCCCAGTCTGCCTGCAGAGATATCTTTGGTTTGCCCTGCTGTCCCTGCTTGGTAGTTATAATGATGACACCATTGGCTGCACGCGAACCATAAAGTGATGCAGCTGCAGCATCTTTGATAACTGTAATACTCTGAATATCATTGGTATTGATGGTCGACATAATGTCGAGACCTGAATCAGAATCTAACGAACTGATATTGCCACTAATCATAGGCACACCATCAATTACATAAAGCGGTGTGTTGGCGGCATTGATAGAGCCCATACCTCGAATGTTGATACTCGAAGAAGCACCAGGCTGACCAGAAGTAGATGTAAACTGCACACCAGTGGCATTACCCTGGAGCATATCCTGGAAAGATACCGAAGGAATATCGGCTATCTTGTCGGCCTTCACATTGGCTGCAGAACCGGCATAAGCTGATTTCTTAAAAGTACCATAACCTGTCACAATCACTTCGTCCATCATCTGAGTGTCTTCAGTAAGACTGATGGAAAGGGCACCATCCAGAGAGGAAACCTTTACTTCCTTCTTCTGATAACCCACATACGAAACGACCAATGTTACCGGAATTTTACTTACCGACAGCGAGAACTTACCATCGATGTCTGTTACTGTACCCTGAGAACTACCTTTTATCATGATGCTGGCACCAACGATTGTTTCCTGTGTGCTGGCATCGATAATAACTCCTTGAATTGTCTCTCTCTCTTGAACTGAATTGCTTGCTGCATCTATAGTCTGTGGCACTAAAATGCCCATCAAACAAAGCAACAGCATTCTGCAAATAAAGGAAGCTCTTAACCAAATGCTTCCAACAGAATGTAGATACTGCATTTTCTTAAAAAACTAATAATATTAAACTCTTATATACTATATCAACTGCAAAAGTACAAAAAATCGTAAAAAAAGAATAACAAAACGTCTTTTTTTTACAAAAGTTCTACAAAAACTTTCATATTAAAAGGAAAACAACCCACCTAACGATAAAATGTTTTCACATAAGGAAGTTTCATATATAGCCATTACGAAGCTATACGGAACGGGCTATAGATAAAAAGTAACAAAAAGGGCACGTTTCTTTTGGAAACGTACCCTTATATATAATAATGTATAATACAGATTATTCTACATCATTGTTGTGATCGAGAGAATCATTGAAGTCTCTTGGAGCCTGCTCCTCATCACGATGCTCGTAACGACGTGGCTGACGAGCAGGACGCTCACCACGACCCTCATGACGGTCATCACGACGGCCGCGACGCTCACCACGCTCAGGACGTGGACGACGCTCACGCTCTACGTAACCCTCTGGCTTCTCCATCAACACACGGTGAGAGAGCTTGTACTTGCCAGTCTTAGGATCAATCTCCATCAACTTCACCTTGATCTTGTCGCCTTCCTTGATACCTGCCTCTTCAACTGTCTCAAGACGCTTCCAATCAATCTCAGAGATGTGGAGCAAACCATCCTTACCTGGCAAAATCTCTACAAAGCAGCCATAAGGCATGATAGAACGAACAGTACCCTCGTAAACCTCACCAACCTCAGGAACAGCTACGATGGCCTTGATCTTACCCAAAGCAGCATCGATAGAATCCTTGTTAGGAGCAGATACCTGTACGTGACCCTTACCTTCAGTCTCCTCGATAGTGATAGTAGCACCAGTATCCTCCTGCATCTGCTGGATAATCTTACCACCAGGACCGATGACAGCACCAATGAACTCCTTAGGAATATCGAATGCTACAATACGTGGAACCTGTGGCTTCATCTCAGCACGTGGCTCAGAGATTGTCTCCATCATGCAGTTGAGGATGTGCTCACGACCGGCCTTAGCCTGCATCAAAGCCTCCTCGAGAATCTCGAAACTCAAACCGTCGCACTTGATATCCATCTGTGTAGCGGTCAAACCATCGCGGGTACCTGTGGTCTTGAAGTCCATATCACCCAAGTGGTCCTCATCACCGAGGATATCGCTGAGGATAGCGTACTTGTCCTCACCTGGGTTCTTGATAAGACCCATGGCGATACCAGAAACTGGCTTCTTCATAGGAACACCAGCATCCATCAAAGCAAGTGTACCGGCACATACAGTAGCCATAGAAGAAGAACCGTTAGACTCGAGAATCTGGCTTACCAAACGAACGGTGTAAGGGAAGTCTGCAGGAATCTGACCCTTCAAACCACGCCATGCCAAGTGACCGTGACCAATCTCACGACGGCCTACGCCACGCTGAGCTTTAGCTTCACCTGTAGAGAATGGAGGGAAGTTATAGTGAAGGAGGAAGCGCTGGTAGCTCTTCTCGAGCACACCGTCGACAAGCTTCTCGTCCATCTTAGTACCGAGAGTACATGTAGAAAGAGACATAGTCTCACCACGCTGGAAGATAGCGCTTCCGTGAGGCATTGGCAGAGGAGATACCTCACACCAAATAGGACGAATCTCTGTAGTAGCACGACCATCAAGACGCAAGCCCTCATCGAGGATGCAACGGCGCATAGCATCGCGCATTACGTCATCATAGTAGCGGGTAGCCTCAGCATGCTTCTCCTCGAGTTCTTCCTCAGAGAGGTCGGTATGAGCTGCGTCATACTTCTCAAGGAAGTCAGCCAAAACCTTGTCGAAAGCATCCTGACGTGCATGCTTCTCCAAAGCCTGGTGGTTGATATCGTAAGCAGGCTTGTAAAGCTCGGTCTTAATCTGCTCGCGAAGTTCCTCATCGTTCACCTCATGGTCGTACTCACGCTTCACGTCAGTACCCTTCTCCTTAGCCAACTCATACTGGAGCTCGCACATAGGCTTGATAGCCTCGGCAGCCACCTTGAGGGCACCAATGAGGTCCTGCTCTGAAACTTCCTTCATCTCACCTTCCACCATCATGATATTGTCCTTAGTGGCACCAACCATGATGTCCATATCAGCCTCTTCCATCTGCTGGAAGGTTGGGTTTACTACGTACTCGCCATTAACACGAGCTACGCGAACCTCAGAGATGTAGTACTCGAAAGGAATATCTGAACAAGCCATAGCAGCAGAAGCAGCGAAACCTGCGAGGGCATCGGGCTGATCTACGCCATCGGCTGAAAGCAACATTACCTGTACATAAACTTCTGCATGGTAATTAGAAGGGAAGAGTGGACGCAAAGCGCGGTCCACAAGGCGAGAGGTAAGGATCTCCTCGTCGCTGGCTTTGCCTTCGCGCTTGGTGAAACCACCTGGGAAACGACCTGCAGCACTATACTGCTCACGATAATCTACTTGCAAAGGCATGAAATCTGTACCCGGAACTGCATCCTTTGCTGCACAAACAGTTGCGAGGAGCACTGTGTTACCCATGCGGAGAACCGCAGCACCATCAGCCTGTTTTGCAACTTTTCCGGTCTCAATTGTGATGGTTCTTCCATCAGGCAACTGAACACTTTTTGTTATTACGTTCATCTAAAATTAAAAAACTTATTGTTTTGTCTAACATCTAATATATAAAACGGCACAAAGATACCTCTTTTATTATTAATGAGCAAAGAAAACCGCATTTATTTTCAAGTTTTTTGATTATTTTATTCTTTGCAGATGGTTTATTCCAATTTTATTGCTACCTTTGCAAACGATAATTTTGCAAAATAACAAGACACATGAAGATAACCAAACTCTATTCAGCAGCAGCCATAGTAATGGCAGCTTTAACTTTTGCTTCTTGCAACAACAAGAAGTTCCACATCAACGGAAACATCACCGAGGCCAAAGACTCCATGCTCTATCTGGAGAACATCAGTCTCGACGGACCTGTAGCCATCGACTCCGTAAAACTCGGCGAAGACGGATCGTTTGTCTTCGAAGAGAATGCCAAAGACTCGGTATGTCCAGACTTCTATCGTCTGCGCATAGCAGGACAAACCATCAACCTCTCCATCGACTCTACAGAGACTATTAGCGTGAAGGCTGCCTACCCCAGTATGAGCTATCAATACACCGTTGATGGTTCTGACAACTGCAATACAATCAAAGAGTTATCACTCAAGCAGATGAACCTGCAGAACCTCATCAACGACATTGCTAAGAACCCCAATATCGGAGTCGACTCTGCTGATGTCATCATCGACCGTGCCATCCATGCCTACAAGCAGGACATCAAGAGCAACTATATCTTCAAGGCGCCTATGAAGGCCTCTTCTTATTATGCTCTGTTCCAAACACTCCAGGTAGGAAGAACGAACACCCTTATCTTCAATCCTCGCAACAACAAGGAAGATGTCAAAGTTTTTGCTGCCGTAGCTACCAGCTGGGACACCTACTACCCTAATGCTGAGCGTGGCAAGAACCTACACAACATCGCCATACAGGGCATGAAGGATATTCGCATCATCGAAAGCCAAATGGCAGCCCAGCAAATCGATGCCAGCAAGGTGCAAGTAAATGGTGTTATCGAACTTAGTCTGCAAGACAACAAGGGCATTACACGCCGCCTCACCGACTTAAAGGGTAAAGTGGTCCTACTTGATTTTCACCTCTTTGCAGGCGAGCAGAGCACCAAACGCATCATGATGCTTCGCGAAATATACAATAAGTATCATGCTGCAGGACTGGAGATTTACCAAGTGTCTGTTGACCCAGACGAGCACTTCTGGAAGACCTCTACTGCCGCCTTGCCATGGATTAGCGTACGTGATGAAAAAGGACAGAGCGTTGCCAAGTACAACATACAGAGCATACCAACCTTCTTCCTCATCGACCGCAGCAACACCTTGCGCGCTCGCGATGTACAGATTAAAGACCTCGATACAGCAATCAAAGAATTGCTGTAAGGGGTCGACCCCATACAACACCCCTAACACCCCTATTCTCCTAATTATCAAACCATCACACGAATATCAAGAAAAACACTCAACCTAAAAATAAGCATGAACCTAAAAAAAGAAAAGATGAGACATTTTATGACATTAGTTGCCCTGACACTCGCCATGTCGAGCACACAGGCAAAGGTAAGGTTGCCACACATCCTGAGTGACAACATGATTCTACAACAAAATTCCGAAGCAAGACTCTGGGGCTGGGACAAGCCAGGCAAAGAGGTGAAAGTCAGTGTGTCGTGGTCAACCCAGAAGTATGTTGCCAAGACTGGCAAGGACGGCAAGTGGCTTGTATCCGTACAGACACCTGCAGCGAGCTACGCTCCCCTCTCTGTCACTTTCGATGATGGAGAAAAGACTACTCTCAACGGTATCCTGTCGGGTGAAGTATGGGTATGCGCAGGACAGAGTAACATGGAGATGCCTGTCAAGGGATTCGGAAACTGCCCCGTAGAAAACTACAACAAGGTGGTAGTTGATGCTAACAACTACAAGGGCATACACTATGTCAAGATACCAAGTGTGATGAGTATGAAACCTCTCGATGACGCCAACTGCGAATGGAAGGAAGTAAATTCTGAAACCGTAGGAGAAGCCTCAGCTACAGGATATTTCTTTGCGCAAGTGGTCAACAAGACGCTCAACATCCCTGTAGGTCTCATCCTTGCCAACAAGGGTGGAAGCCGTGTAGAAAGCTGGCTCGACTATGACTATCTGAAAAAGAATACCGACGAGCCCCTCGATAGTAACGCCATCGTCAAGAAATTCTCGTGGGACTACCACCGCCCTCTCGTTTGGGGTAATGGCACCTTCTCACCCATCCTCAACTATACCGTGAAGGGTATTCTCTTCTATCAAGGATGCTCTAATGTTGGCGATCCTGCAGGACGATACACCAAGCGACTGGCCGACCTCGTGGCTCAATGGAGACGTGACTTCCGCCAGGGCGACATTCCTTTCTATTTTGTAGAGATTGCACCTTACCATTATGGTGACGTCAATGGTGACTGGGGGCCCAAACTGCGCGAGCAGCAGTTCAATGCAGCTAAGGTTATTCCCAACAGCGGTATCATCAGTACAAACGACTGCGTCTATCCATACGAGAAAGAACAAATACACCCTGCACAGAAACAGAAAGTGGGCGAACGTCTTGCGTTCTTAGCACTCAACAAGACCTATGGCATGAAGTCGGTCATCGGTGAAGGAATGACCTTTAAAGAGATGAAAATCAAGAACGACACCATCTGCGTACACTTCAACAACGACTTTGGCGCCTATAGTCCTTTTGAAGATATTAAAGGCTTTGAGGTGGCTGGTGAAGACAAGGTATTCCATCCTGCCACAGCACGCCACTTCTGGCAACCAGGTAACGATTCATGGAACGAGTGCATCACCGTAGTAAGTCCTGAGGTTAAGAAACCTGTAGCCTTGCGCTATTGCTTCAAGAACTTCCAGCTCGGCAACATGACCAATGCAGGCGGACTTCCGCTCTTCCCTTTCAGAACAGACAACTGGTAAACACCTCATATAAAAGAAAAGAAGTATATAAACCAGAATTATGACAGAACATCCATTATCTCGATTCAAATTTTGCCCCATCTGTGGCTCCTCACACTTTGTTGTCAACAACTTCAAGAGTAAGAAGTGTGAGCATTGTGGATTTATATACTATGCCAACCCAAGCAGTGCCACAGTAGCTTTTATCATCAATGAGAAAGATGAACTCTTAGTGGTAAGACGTAAGAACGATCCTGCTAAGGGAACACTCGACCTACCAGGTGGTTTCGTCGACATGGAGGAAACAAGCGAAGAGGGTATAAGTCGTGAAGTAATGGAAGAAACAGGACTGGAGGTGACATGCGTCACCTACCAGTTCAGTATTCCTAATATCTATCTCTATTCGGGACTTACTATCCACACGCTCGATATGTTCTACATCGTAGAAGTGAAAGACCTTTCGCATGTAGAAGCCAAAGACGATGCTGCCGAATATATGTGGATACCCCTTAACAAGATACAGACCGAGCTGTTTGGTCTGCGCTCCATCCGACAGGGACTCTGCCAATTCTTAAAGACAAGAGGATAAAGTAGACGCTTATTTCGTTATTCTAAACCAGTCTACATCCAACCAGCCACGATTTCCCTTGATATTCTTTCGTAAAAAAATAATATGGGCTGCCAGTACATCCTGGCAGCCCTACTACGTTAGTATGTTATGAAAAATTTGAGAGAAATGAAACTTCACAGTTTCAGAATTGTTTTACTAAACATGATTTTTATAGAGAAAGCATAGAAATTATCACTTCAACATATTGGAAGCCGGGTCAGTAGCCACATGCTCAATGCTGGTGTGCTGCATGGAGTCGACCGAAGCCGAATCAGCAATGGCAGCAACAGACACGCCGTGAACCGAACGTCCGTTTCCTGTATTTCCCACATATTCGGCATCTCTCTGGAAAGGCACCTGGGCTGCATTACCCAAAGTGAGGAAGATAGCCACCATGGCTGCAGCCTTAAAGAGCGGCTTGAGTCGCTCTGTCAACGAGATCACCTTGGCTTTTCCTGCCACCTGACTCTCATCGCTTTCTATCATGGCCATTACCTTTTGGTCAAAGTCATCGCCCAGAGCCTCGTGCTTGCTTTCGCCAAGCTCGTAGGTAAACAGCGCCTTATAAGGCTCCAGTTCAGAAGGAATCTCTTCCTGACTGAAGAATGTGCGAAGAATTTCTTCCTCTTCCAAGGAAGTCTCGCAATTCCAGTAGCGCTCCAAAAGCTGTTTGATGTACTTATAGTCCATATCTGTCGAATTGTTGAAATCTTTGTTTTATTGTTTGACGAGCCCTAAAGATGTTTACCTTCACTTGTTCTTCGGTAATACCGAGAATGTGGGCAATGTCTTTATAGGGTTTCCCCTCTATATCACGTAGTTGCATACAGCAACGTTGCTTCTCGGGCAACTCGTCTATCATCCTCTTCACGATGTCCAGTTTTTCTTTCTGTATCATCCGTTCTGAAGGATTCGAAGAGGCATCTGGTCTTTCTGTTTTCTCTTCTTCGAGCGAATCATTCTGATTTTCCATCTTCTTGATGCGATCGAGAGAGAGATTTCTTACGATAGTGAGGCTATAGGCTTCGATAGAGTCTAATTGTTGCCATCTGTCTCGCGAATTCCAGATCTTAATCAGTGTATCCTGCACCACGTCTTCGGCTTCCTCTCTATTGAGAGTTATCCGCAAGGCCAGTCTGAAGAGTTTATTCTTCAGCGGCAATACATCGTTTCGGAAACTGATTTTTTTCATCCTCTCTATTATCAAAGACGATTAGCCTATAAGAAAGTTACAGGCTATCGCCAAAAAAGTTATTATTTAACAATTCATAACAGTTAAGTTATCTCTCCCTACCTTTCATTTCAAGAGCTTTTTCACTTTTCTCTCTTCACTTAATAATCGTGCCTTGCTTGCCATCAATAGCAGTTGCCAATGTGATGATAACCTCTTTCACGCCTGCATCGACAGCTGCAAGGGCATTCTCTATTTTGGGTATCATTCCACCGGCTATAGTCCCGTCGGCACGATATTGTTCAAAGTCAGCACGAGTGATAACAGGTATCACACTATCATCGTCGTCAGGGTTAGAAAGCACACCCTTCTTCTCGAAGCTATATATCAGCGTCACATCATAGTATGGGGCCAAGGCCTTAGCAGTCTCGCTGGCTATGGTGTCGGCATTGGTGTTGAGCATGTTTCCTTGACCATCATGAGTCAATGGTGCCATGACAGGAGTAACCCCTTCATCGATAAGAGTCTGCAACATCTTTCCGTCTGCCTGTTCCACATCACCTACATAACCAAAGTCGATGCCATCCTTTACAGGACGTTTATGACTGCGTATCACATCCATATCTGCGCCTGTCAGTCCAAGCGCATTAACGCCCTTTGCCTGCAGTTTGGCCACGAGATTCTTATTTACCAGTCCTCCATATACCATAGTGACAACCTCCAACATATCAGCATCCGTGATGCGTCGACCATTCACCATTCTGCTCTCTATGCCCAAGGCTGTTGCTACCTTAGTGGCACGTCGCCCACCGCCATGTACCAATACTTTCTTGCCTGGTATGGCTGAAAAATCAGTAAGGAGCTGTGCCAGTTGCTCGCTGTCTTCCACGATAGCACCGCCCACCTTCACGATTGTTACTTTCTCCATTTTGTATAAATTTAGTGATGACACGACAAAGTTACAATTATTTTAGCAAAAACCTATACTTATTGTAAGCTCTTTTGTTTCTTTAACGCTACTTCAATGCTTTATCTCTACGAAAAATCGTACATTTGCAAAATTACTAATCTGAAGGAAAAAAATATCATTTATAAGATAAAGATATGAAAAAAGTTTTTGTAAGTGGATGCTATGACCTTCTTCACAGCGGTCATGTAGAGTTCTTTCGTCAGGCATCCCAATATGGAGAGTTGTATGTCGGTATAGGATCCGATGCTACGATCTTGGAGTATAAGCACCACAAGACTTTCTATCCTGAGCAGGAACGTCTGTTCATGGTGAAGTCTATCCGATATGTAAAGGATGCCTACATCAATGCTGGCTCAGGCATCATGGATTTTGTCCCTACAGTAGAGTTTCTTCATCCCGATGTATTTGTGGTAAACGTTGATGGTAGCAGTGAGACCAAGCGCAAGTTCTGCGAGGAGCACGGCATCGAATACATCGTGCTTCAGCGCACACCTGCCGAGGGACTGACAGCCCGTTCGAGTACTGATATCAAGAACGGAACCTGTGCCTTACCTACCCGACTCGACCTGGCTGGCACCTGGATCGACCAACCTTATGTGAGTTGCTATGCCCCTGGCTGGGCCATAACGATGTCGTTGGTTCCCACCTTTGAGGTACGCGAGCGTTGCGGACTTTCTACCTCCACTCGCAATATGATTAAGAAGATATGGCCCATGAAGTTGCCCGACATGGACCCAGAGGTTTTGTCAAAGTTGGTTTTCTGCTTTGAGAACGACCCCGAGCGCAACGATGGCATCGTGAGTGGGGCACAAGATGCTATTGGTATCTGTATACCAGGATTGTGCCGCCATTATTATAACAATCGTTTCTGGCCAGAGAAGTTTGAATATTGTCACGACGAAGACGTACTCTCTTGGCTTGAGGAACATCTCTGCATGATACCCATGGAACCACGAAGTCCAGGTTGCTCAGTAGTAGAAGGCAAAGACATCACCGAACCTAAGGTAAAAGCATTGGCCAAGGCTGCAGACAATTGCTGGCATGCCATTCTGAACAAGGACTACGAAGCTTTCGCACAAGCTTTCAAGGCCTCTTTCGATGCTCAGACCAGCATGTTCCCTGCTATGATTCAAGGTTGTGTACAGAGCTACATAGATAAGTATTCCGCTCTATCCGAGGTGAAAGCATGGAAGATGCCAGGAGCTGGTGGTGGCGGTTATTTAGTCTTAGTCGTTGATGACGTGAAATCCTTTGTTGCGAACCATTCGGAAGCCATTACACTAACCATAAGAAGAAAATAACATCACAATGAAGAATATTGTATCCAAACAGTTTCTGCTACCCTTTGTGCTCATCGCTTCCCTGTTTTTCTTTTGGGGGTTCGCTCATAGCATTCTCGACATTCTGAACAAGCACTATCAAGATGCACTTGTCATTTCCAAGACTCGTTCTGCCTTGGTACAGGCTATGGTGTATGGCGGTTATTTCATTATGGCCATACCAGCAGGAGCCATCATACGCAAGTGGGGCTACAGGGCTGGAGTACTAACCGGGTTGATACTCTATGGAATAGGAGCTTTGCTCTTTATACCAGGCGAGATGATTATGTCGTTCAACTTCTTCCTGGTCTGCTTGTTTGTGATAGGCTGCGGACTCACTTGTCTGGAGACTGCCTCCAATCCCTACATAGCTGTATTGGGCGATGAGGAGACATCGGCATCGAGACTCAACTTAGCCCAGTCGCTCAATGGCCTGGGTTGGATTGTAGGTCCCTTAGTAGGCGGCTTGCTGGTCTTTCGTGGTGCTGACGGCAACAGCGGTTCGGTGGCTCTCCCCTACACCATCATAGGTATAGCCGTTTTACTCATTGCCATCGTGATAAGCAGAGTAAAACTTCCAGAAATCAAAGAAGATACTGTCGATATCACTTCAGGCGAGTCACTGTTCCATTCTCGCACCTTCGTCTTCGGTCTCGTAGCCATCTTTTTCTATGTGGCAGCACAGACGGGTATCAACAGCTTCTTCATCAACTATGTCACCGAAAGTCAGCCTTCGGTATCTTCACGCGATGCTGCCCTGATGCTATCGTTTGGTGGCATGGGACTCTTCTTTGTAGGACGCTTACTCGGTAGCTGGGGCATGAGTTACATCAAGGCTGGAGCCTTGTTATTGCTTTGTGCATTGGGAGCTTCTGCATGTATGTTGGTTGTCATATTAGGTTCTGGAATAATAGCCGTTTCGGCATTAGTCATGACCTATCTCTGCGAATCGATTATGTTTCCCACCATTTTCGCATTAGCCTTACGAGGTCTGGATGCCAGCAACACCAAGCGTGGTTCTTCTTATCTCATCATGGGAATCGTGGGTGGAGCTATAGCTCCCATGCTCATGGGAGTGTTAGGAGAAACCGATATGGCTATTGGCTTCATTATTCCTTTGGTTTGCTTTATCGTCATTGCAGCCTTTGCCCTGCACCTGATACGAACAAAATGATGGCAAAAAAGGTTCAGGAGGCAATGGAAACGCCCCCTGAACCAAGCCTGTTTGATTAGAGAGGGCTTACTTTTTGATAAAACATTCCCGAAGTACCATTTTCAGAGGACTTCGGGCGGGGAATTGTGCACTTTAGAGTTTTTGCGGACAGCAATAAAAAAAAGTTGACTTTTTCATTGCGGCTTGATTATTTTTGTTACCTTTGCAGATGATAATCGATTATTTTTACCTAATAGAAACCAATAGTATGAGAAATCAAGTATTCATCTTGTGTAGTGCCCTCTTCCTGTTTGCCGGGCATAACGACGCCCACGCCCAAAGCTTCCTGAAGAAGCTGGGCAAGCGCCTCGAGCAGAAAATAGAAAACACTGTCGAGGGCAAGATCAGCCGCACCGTCAAGGGTACGGTCAATGGCGCTGCCGATAAGACCGTGCGCACAGTTACTGGAGGCAAAGTGAAGTCTTCGCCCGTACGTGCCGGCGGCCAGTCGTCGAGCCGGCAGAGCGCACGTAACCGTAGACTCGAGCAGCAGGCCGATGCCATGTTGGGCCCCGACCACAACCGCAATGCCGAGGATGCGGCGCCTACCGTACGCATCCCCAAGGAGCACACGGCGCTCTTCGCTCCGCTGGGTTATGGTGCCGACCCGTCTCTGGGCGCCAAGACCTTCAAACCCGTCAATCCGCCCGTCCAGGCGGCAGACCAGGTGGCATGGAGCGGCAAGATGCCTGCACCCCAAAGCCTTACCAACCAGTCGCTCGTCGATATGTACAACATGCTGTCGACCGCCAGCGACTATGCCGATATGAGTCTCTCGCCCGCCCGTCATTACCTGATGAATGTCACCAGTGTGCTCTTTGGCCGCATCGATGCGCTCGACGAGCTGTATGAAAACATCCAGGAAGCCCGCGAGAAGTATAGCATGACCGACTGTTACGAATGGAGCATCAACATTAGCCACAGAAATCTCGTCAGGGTAATCAGTTCCGACCAGTACAAGGCGATGATACGTTCGTCGCTCGAGCCGCTCTTCACGTTGCCACAGACAATGTTTAACAACTACCCCGAGTTGAAGGAGTACTTCGCCAAGCACGGCGGACTCAGAGATGCCCACAAACTCCAGCTCACCAAGTGGGATCCCGAGCCCAACAAGCAGTCGGTGCACACCTCTTCGGGGGGCAAGGGCACGATTGTCTCCAGCACCGCGGGCCATTCGGGAGAGATAGACCTCGACGGCGTATACTATATCATCAACGACAAGTCCAGAAGTGTCGGCGTGAAGCATACCGCCACAGCCCACCTTTCGGGCAAGGATGTCGTCATTCCCGAGCATATCGAGATTTCCGGCATCAAATATCCCGTCACCATAGTCTATGCCAGCGCCTTTGAGAGTGCCGCCATCCGCAGCATCAAGCTGCCTTCCACCCTGAAGGAGATAGGACACAAGGCGTTTCGCGGCACCGCCATCTCCGAGGTCACCATCCCCGCTTCGGTCCAGAAAATCGAGGGCTCGGCTTTCAGCTGCATCAACAATCTTACCAAGGTGGTCTTCGAGGGCCAGAGCATGCAGCTGATAGAGGGATGCTTCTACCGCTGTCCCAAGTTGCAGAGCGTAGTCTTCCCCGCCCAGCTCGCCAAGGATATGACCTACGACATGTTCCGCGACTGCAAGTCGCTCACCCGCGTAGTCCTGCCCAAGAACCTGCGCGTCATTCCCGAAGGCACGTTTGCCGGCTGCACCAATCTCAAGCAGTTAGATCTCCCCGCCACGGTCACCACCATCGGCGGTCAGGCGTTCTCCGACTGTGGCATCACCTCGCTCTACATGCCCAATGTCACCGAACTCAAGGACGGAGCCTTCCTCGACTGCAATACGCTCAAGACCATCACCATCGGCAAGACGCTGAGAGACCGCCTGGTCAGCGACAACTGCTGGGGCTATACCACCAATTTCGGAGAGAACCCTTATCTCCAGCTGGTGCTCAAAAATGGCGAAGTCTCCTTGCCTCCTTCGGTCAAGGTGATGTAGCCCACCTCCTTCCGCAGTCACCCATTCATCCGCGGCATCCCCCCGATGAATGGGTGATTGCTTTTCCCCCGCCTTTCCACCTTCTTCCCCGAAGCCATCCCACCATATACTGCAGTCGTCCCGCCATGCCCCTGGCGGTTACGAGCCTACGTGTTGTCTGGCGTTCAGCATACACCCCGTCTCAAACTGATACAGCTTCTCACCTATCTATACCGTCACGCGAGTCTGTCGAACAGTCCGCCCGATATTGGTCTGTACCGCTTTTCTATGAGCGGCAAGGGCCATGACCACCACGGGGGGTGGCTTTTCGTCAGATTCGCGCTTCTATTTATACAGACCACACCTCTATACATCCGGATATAGCCCTCAACTGCAGATTTCGAACTTCTAATCAGATTTTAATTTCACCTTAATCGTTTCTAATTTCTTCCTTGTTGAGCAAATATATTAACTGACCATACATCGGCTGTCCGCTAAAATGTTTACCTTTATTCATAGTTGCTTGAGCCCAAAACGGTCATTAGGCCGTTTGGTGTGTTATTTGATTATTATGCTCGCAGTCTTTTGTCTTCTAAAAGAGCAAAATCCAAGCAAGCCCTAATGACCGATTTGGGATAATATAGGAGAGAAAGGACACCATAGCCTAAGAAAAGATAAAAGCCCGAAAATCTTGTTTGATTTTCGAGCTTTTATAAAGATGAATATTTCTGTTCTGCTTACTGAAGATAAGTATAACCAAAGAGTCCATTGCGATAGGTGGCAAGGAACTCCTTACCCTCTTCGAGCGAGATCTTTCCTTCCTTTACACTCTTGGTTACCCATTGCTCCAGCTGACGCACGAGCTTCTTAGGATTGTACTGCACATAGTCGAGCACCTCTTCTACCGTTTCACCATCAAAGATCTGGTCGATGTTGTATTTACCATCTTTCACAGAGATGTGTGCCGCATTGGTGTCGCCAAAGAGATTGTGCATATCGCCTAAAATCTCCTGGTAAGCTCCCACGAGGAACACACCCAGGTAATAAGGCTCATTGTTCTTGAGTGCATGCAGAGGAAGGACATGCCCTATATGACCATCAGTAACAAAGTTGGCTATCTTGCCATCGCTGTCGCAGGTGATGTCCTGTAAGGTAGCATTGCGCGAAGGGCGCTCATTGAGTCGCTGTATCGGCATGATAGGGAAGAGCTGGTCAATGGCCCAACTATCAGGCAGACTCTGGAAGAGCGAGAAGTTGCAGAAATACTTGTCAGCAAGCAGTTTGTCGAGTCCTCTCAGTTCTTCTGGGATATGCTTCATGTGCTTAGCCAGATTGTTAATTTCGTGGCATACACTCCAGTACATGGCTTCTATCTCTGCACGAGTCTTCAAGTCTACAATGCCATGAGAGAAAAGTTCCAATGCTTCATCGCGTATCTGTTCTGCATCGTGCCAGTCTTCAAGCATATTGCGTGGATTCAGGTTATCCCAGATATCGTAGAGATCTTTTACCAGCTGATGGTCTTCCTCCTTAGCCTCGAACTCTTCGGGCATCTCGGGTAACGATGCGGTCTCGAGAACGTCGATAACGAGAACACTATGATGAGCCGACAGGGAACGGCCACTCTCAGTGATGAGGTTAGGATGACTGATGTTATTCTTGTTGGCTGCATCAACGAATGTATAGACACAGTCGTTGACATACTCCTGAATGGAATAGTTGACAGAGCTTTCGCTGCTCGATGAGCGGGTGCCATCGTAGTCAACACCCAATCCACCACCACAGTCTACAAAGTCGACATCGTAGCCCATCTTGTGAAGATTGATATAGAACTGTGCCGCCTCGCGCAAGGCTGTCTGTATGCGTCGTATCTTGGTAATCTGGCTTCCGATATGGAAGTGGATAAGGCGCAGACAGTCATGAAGTCCCATTTCGTCTATCTTGTTAAGTGCTGTCAGCAACTCGGCACTTGTCAGTCCGAATTTAGATGCATCACCGCCACTCTCTGCCCACTTACCCGAACCAGACGAAGCCAACTTAATACGGATACCTATGTTGGGACGGACGTTCAACTTTTTGGCTGTCTTAGCAATGATGTCGAGCTCGTTGAGCTTTTCCACCACAATGAAGATGCGCTTTCCCATCTTTTGTGCAAGGAGTGCCAACTCGATATAGCTTTCATCCTTGTAACCATTGCAGATGATGAGCGAATCACTCTGACACTGTACAGCGATAACGGCATGAAGCTCAGGTTTAGAACCAGCTTCGAGACCGAGGTTAAACTTCTTGCCGTGGGATATGATTTCTTCTACGACAGGCTGCATCTGGTTGACCTTGATGGGATAGATGACGAAGTTTTCACCTTTATATCCATATTCCTCCTTAGCCTTCTGGAAACAGCTGGCTGTCTTCTCGATACGGTTGTCAAGAATATCTGGGAAGCGAAGCAGCACAGGTGCCGTGATGTCTCGCAGGGCTAACTCATCCATGATATCACGTAGATCTATCTGCGTGTTATCCTTACATGGAGTTACATAGACATCACCTTTATCGTTGATGCCAAAGTAAGAAGTGCCCCAACCATTGATGTTGTAGAGCTCCTTCGAGTCGTCAATAGTCCATTTCTTCATTTCTTCTTTCTTACTGGTGTGATAGTAGTCTTTTTGTTGTCGTAATTATTATTATCTAAATATATTTATTTTGTGTCATATATACTGGATATCCAGCATGTGCATATCAGGGGCTTTATATGCCCAACTGCTGGCGCAGCAGCTTCACCGTGTTCTGTATCTTATCATAGTCGTCGATGACATCAATATCAAAAATATACTGAGCCTTCATATAGTAGGGTTCGCGCAACTTAAGCTGGTCATGAATAAAGATTTCCACCTCCTCAGGAGTCTTGTTGAGCAACAATGGCCGTACCCCCTTACCCATCTGCAGATGGGCATGAAGCGTCTCAGGAGTAGCCTTCAGATAGACGGTCGTACCCAACTGGTTCATATAATCCATGTTATCGAAAAAACATGGTGTGCCACCTCCACAGCTCACAACGACGTTCTCAAACTCAGCCACTTCGTGCAGCATATTGTGCTCTATGAGACGAAATCCCTCCTCGCCTTTCTCGTCGAAGATTTCTTTGACAGTCTTGTGCATACGGGTCTCGATATACCAGTCGAGATCGTAGAACATGACACCCAGTTCTTTAGCAAGGGCTTTGCCGACCGTTGTCTTGCCTGCGCCCATATATCCGATGATGATGATCGACTTCATAGGCTTACTTACGACGGCTTGCTTTAGGTTCGGGAGCTTCCTTGATAATCGTCATACACTCATCATAGGTAAGTTCCTCTACATGGGATTGCTTATTCTTCGGTATACGATAGTTCTTGCCATCGTAGGCAATATAAGGTCCGTATCGTCCATTCAGAAGTTCGAGTTTAGCATCTTCGTCAAAGAGTTTGATGTGACGTTTCTGTTCGGTCTCTCGCTTCTCCAGTATCAGCTCAACCGCTCTTTCGAGAGTGAGACTTAGAGGATCTTCGCCCTTAGGGATAGATACATACTTTTTATTGTGGAGCACATAAGGACCGAAACGACCTGCACCAATGGTAACAGGTGCGCCTTCAAACTCGCCAACCTGACGGGGCAACTTGAAGAGTTCGATAGCCTCATCGAGCGTGATGGTCTCAATACTCTTATCAGCAGGCAACTGTGCGAAGAGAGGCTTATCCTTATCTTCTGCAGAACCTATCTGTACGACAGGACCAAAGCGACCTATCTTGACAAACACAGGGCGTCCGCTCTTAGGGTCGGTACCCAATGCACGCTCACCTGCCTTGTGCTCACTACGGGCATTCATCACCTTGTCGACTTCGGGTTCGAAGGTCTTATCGAAGGTCTTCATCCATTCATTCCACTCGGTGTTACCCTCAGCAATATCATCAAACTTCTTCTCCACATTGGCAGTGAAGTTATAGTCCATGATATTGGGGAAATTCTTCATCAAGAAGTCGTTTACCACAATGCCGATATCGGTAGGCAATAGTTTACCCTTCTCAGAGCCAGCCATCTCCTTCTTGGTCTTCTGTGTAACCTTTATTCCTTTCAGCGTACTGATGGTATAGGTGCGCTCGGCGCCATTCTTGTCGCCTTTCTGCACATACTCACGTTGCTGAATCGTGCTAATGGTAGGAGCATAGGTAGAAGGACGTCCGATACCAAGGTCTTCAAGTTTCTTAACAAGACTTGCTTCTGTGTATCGAGTAGGCGCCATAGAGAAACGCTCTGTGGCAGTTATCTCACGACGCTGCAACTCATCACCTTGCTGCATAGCAGGCAGGATATGGGTAGCCTCCTCCAGGTTCTCCTCTTCGTCGGTTGACTCACGATATACTTTCAGGAAACCATCGAAAACGACAACCTCACCACTGGCAACAAACTTCTCTATGGTGTTGTCAATGTCAATATTGATGGTAGTTTTCTCTATCTGAGCATCAGCCATCTGTGAAGCAATAGTGCGCTTCCAGATAAGTTCGTAGAGTCGCTTTTCCTGACTCGTTCCATCGATGGTGAGAGCGGTCATGTCGGTAGGACGAATAGCCTCGTGTGCCTCTTGCGCACCCTTCGAACTGGTGTGATAATTACGAGTAAGGCTATATTTCTCACCATATACTTTTTTTATCTCTGCAGCACTGGCATCCTTGCAGAAAGTAGACAGATTGACACTATCGGTACGCATGTAGGTGATGCGTCCACCCTCATAGAGTCGCTGCGCTATCATCATGGTTTGGCTCACTGTGAATCCCAACTTACGGGCAGCCTCCTGCTGTAAGGTAGAGGTGGTGAAAGGAGGCGCAGGAGTACGCTTGAGAGGCTTCTTGCTGACAGCCTCAACAGTAAACTTGGCATCCTTGCACTTCTCAAGGAAAGCATCTACCTCTTCCTGGGTCTTGAAGTGCTTATCGAGCTCTGCCTTTACCTCGGTAGCATTGCCGTTCTCATTGATGAGGGCGAAGATGGCATTGACGCGGAAATAAGGTTCGCTCTTAAACTTCTGTACCTCTCGTTCACGCTCTACGATGAGTCGCACTGCAACACTCTGCACACGGCCAGCAGAAAGGGCTGGCTTCACCTTGCGCCAAAGTACAGGAGACAGTTTGAAACCTACAATACGGTCGAGCACACGACGCGCCTGCTGGGCATTCACTAAGTTCATGTCCAGATGGCGAGGATGCTGTATCGCATCCAGGATAGCAGATTTGGTAATCTCATGGAAGACGATACGGCTTGTCTTCTCTTCGTCCAATCCGAGTACTTCGCAAAGGTGCCAGCTGATGGCTTCTCCCTCGCGGTCCTCATCGGAAGCCAACCAAATCTTCTGGGCTTTCTTGGCTGTCGATTTCAATTCGGCAACGAGCTTTTTCTTCTCCTCTGGAATCTCGTAGTCGGGTTCCATCGTTTGCTCATTTATACTCAGTTCCTTCTTCTTTAGGTCACGAATATGACCATAAGAAGACATTACTTTATAGTCTTTACCTAAGAATTCTTCAATTTTCTTGGCCTTTGCGGGGCTCTCAACGATAACTAAATTTTCTTGCATAAGCTTATATACAATTACTTTTGGTCGACAAAAGTAAGTAAACTTTTTGCTTATACCTTATTATATAGAGTTTTTTTTTGCTTTTTTAATGTTTGAGGGTATAAAAAAGGAAAAGAGAGTGCAAAAAGATAGCTCTATTCACCTTTACTGGTTTATAAGAAGCTACCCAAGAAATCTATATACGTAATATACAATTGAATAATATGTGAAAAACATGGGAAAAGGCACACATCAGACTAAGAAGGAAATAAAGGCAAGCTTTCTGCTTGCCTTTATTTCAGGTCTATCCTCTTTGAACACTCTCTTAAAGGTGAAATCGGATATACGTTCGATCGTCAAAACTTTTGTTTCCAGCTACTAAACCCTTGGTTGCTATATAGGTATCGACATTCTGAGGATCATGAGCTATCTGCTCGGCCAATGCAGCCTCACTCTCTGCCAATGTGGATTTAAGAAAGGGATAGCCATCACTCGCCAAGACTACCTCAACAGCCGAAGGGGGAACAGGCACGACCACAACACCTTTTCTATAAATAGGGAAACCATCTACAACAGCATAATTCTTGTTCTGACCTGAGAGCATGGTACTTATCAGCAGCGGTTCTATCTCTTGACGGGCCTCAGCAGGCGTCATGCCCTCATTTATCAAAGCTACACGCTTAGCAGCAATGGCTTGCTCAAAGGGTTTGGCATTATCATAATACTTGCCATCTATGATAGCTTGGCAATCGCCCACCATCCACACTTCTCGCCTCTTTCTGCTATACATGATAACAGAAGCTGTAAGGCGCTCCTCGGGATGCTGGAGCAGTCGAGAAGACACGCCTAAAGGTATATACACATTATTATATATGGTCGATGTAACCTCCTGACAGAAATCATCTACCGTAGCATCAGCCTTCAGTTCGTGCTGGATATACTGAGAGATGAGCATCATGGCATAACGACCATTCTTCATCTCCGGATTGAGATGCTTTGGGGTCTTGCTCGTACTGCCATCTATAACGGCAATGAATTCATCGGTCACGACCAATCCATCCTCACAGGCCTCCTGGCACTTCTTGCCAATAATACTTTGTTCTATGATAGTCATAACTTTCCTTTCAAGCTTTCTTCATTCTGCTTACTATCTGCAGAAAACTTGGAATCAGAATACACAGCGAGAAACCCAAAGCATAATATACCGTCTTCTCATCACCATGGAAGAGGTCGATAAGCTTGCCGTCGCTCTGAGGAAGAAGGTTGGTCAGGATATAAGCCATCGTATTGTTGACCCAATGCAGCAGAATGCCAGGCACAAGACTACGGGTGCGATAGTACATCCATCCTAAGAGAAGCCCCATGAACAGGGCATTGACAAACTGAGCAGCATTGCCATGCACAGCACCAAAAATGGCTGCCGAAATCATGATGGCAACCCAATGGTTGCGCTTACTCATCATACCCAACAAGGTACGCAGGATAGCTCCACGGAAGACAACTTCCTCGGTCAATGGCGCCAAGATGCCGACTGCCACATACCCCCAGGGCTCTCTGAGCAGTCCTTCAAATATACGTCCTGTGGACTCATCCATTTCCAGCCCGATATGCTCATATACAAACTCAAGAGGTATCATGGCACCCAAGGCGAATAAGGCAACCCAAAGAAGAGTGAGCCAAGGTCTACTCAACAGATAGTTGCGAGAGATGGGGGTCCACTGGGTCTTCAAGAAAACAACCAGCGTAATCACGCTACTGAACACCGAGGTAAGAGCAAGCAACACGGGGTTGTGACCCGAAAGCATGGCTGTTCGCACATCTGCCAGTTCCTCATGCAGAACAAGAGTCCAGACAAACATTCCCAAGAATGAAACTATAAGCTGTACTACGACAAACACAATGCCATACAGCAGAATATCCATAACACCTTTCTTTACCTCTTTCATTGTTTTATATCTGTTTATTTAGTTTTTATACGTTTTCTTGATCTTTCTCCAACAAGGCCACTACAGTTTCCTCGTCTTCCTTGAGTTGCTCGGCAAGTTCCTCGGGCGACTCAAACTTACGTTCGCCTCGAATGCGATGCATAAAACTCACCAACAAGAGTTGCCCATAGATATCGCCATCAAAATGGAAGATATGGGTTTCTAATGTCGTTCGCTTCCCTCCAAAAGTAGGACGCATACCGATATTCATCATTCCCCACTTCATCTCCATACTCTGCTCCAACCTTACCTTGACTGCATAGACGCCAGGAGCAGGAATCATCTGAGAAAAACGAGAGATATCAAGATTGGCAGTAGGGAAGCCCAACTTACGCCCCTCGTGATAGCCATTCACCACTTTTCCTATAATCGTATAAGGATAACCTAAGCACAATCTGGCAAGAGCCACCTCGCCTTCTCGCAGAAAAGCACGAATGACAGACGAAGAAACATTGATTTCATCAAGTTGGAAAGCATCATTGCGCAATACCTCCATACCCATTTCTTGTCCGTAGCGCACATAGTCGTCGAAGGTTTCCTCACGACGACGACCGAAACGATGGTCGTAACCGATAAACAAAGATTTCACTCCCAACTGGTCACGAAGCACTTGGTGCATAAACTCCTTTGCCGAGAGCAAAGCCATCTCCTTATCGAAATGCAATACCACCACATTGTCTACCTCCGTCTTGGAAAGAAGAAGTAGCTTAGAGGCGAGCGTACTCAACATCTCGGGCTGATAGTCGCTCTGCAATACCTTGCGAGGATGCTCATCAAAAGTAATGATGGTAGACTCAAGCCCTTTACTTCGTGCTGCCTCTACTAACTTATGTATGAGATACTGATGTCCTCTATGCACACCATCAAAGAAACCTATGGTTGCCACACAAGGCTTCAAAGGTCCGATGTGGGTTCCATCTTTCAGTCGACATCCTTCATGAATCGTAAAATGTATTGTTCTCATCTTATTTCTCGGCTCTTATTCTTCCTGATGACACATAGCTCGTTTTACGCCTCGATACAACTCGCCCACCCATAGTACAAGCGAGGTAGAGCCTATAATCACAGCCCACTCCATAAGCGACAACGGCTGTGTGCGGAACATATCTCCACCAAAGGTAACAATAAGCCACTGACCTATCAAGATAAGCACGAGAACCAACTGCATGCCTTTATCGCTTAGGAAATGATGGAAGGCAGATCTGTTGCTGCCTAAGGATTTAGCATTAAAGAGATTCCAGAACTGCAACATCACAAATGTGGTAAAGAACCACGTCAGTTCATGCGTATCTACTCCACCCTTGCCTCGACGTTCGCAGTATACCAAGAAGGCAAACATCACAACAAAGAAGCAGATGCCGCAGAAAAGGATTCCTGCACCCATGCTGCGAGTGACAATAAAGTCGGAGGCCTTGCGAGGTTTCTCCTTCATCACCTCGTGAGAAGGTGGCAACGAGGCTAATGCCAAGGCAGCAAAGGTATCCATAATGAGGTTCACCCACAATATTTGGGTCACCGTAAGTGGCATTTCTGTACCTACGAGCGAACCTCCCAAGACAAGGAGTAAAGCTGCCACATTGACAACCAGTTGGAAGAAGAGGAAGCGCTGCAGGTTGCGATAAAGCGAACGCCCCCACATCACAGCATTGGCGATAGACTGGAACGAATCATCAAGCAAGGTCATATCAGAAGCCTCCTTGGCCACAGAGGTTCCTGAGCCAAGTGACAATCCCACATGCGCATAGTGAAGAGCCGGTGCATCGTTGGTTCCATCGCCTGTCACAGCCACCACCTCGCCACGCTTCTGAAGCATGGCTACCATTCGTTGCTTGTCGGTGGGACGCGCACGACTCATCACGCGGATGTTCTTAGCACGCTGATAGGCCTCTTCGTCTGAAAGGGCCTCCCACTGTTCGCCTGTTATCATCTGCTCCTCAAGAGGAGTCATCTCTCCATCTGCACCGATATTCTTATTATCTTCCTCGAAAATACCTATCTGTTTGCCAATCTCGAAAGCTGTTGCTGCCGTATCGCCAGTTACCATCTTCACTTCTATCCCTGCCTTTCTGCACTCCTTTACTGCTGCTGGCACCTCTTGACGTAGGGGATCGGTGATGGCAACAATGGCCTGTAGGGTCATCATTTCAGCATCATCCTTCTGGTAGGCAAAGGCTAAAGTGCGCATCGCCTTACGCTGAAAGTCTGCAAGTTCGTCTTGAGCCTTTTTCATCTCTCGCTCGTCTAAGTCGCACTTTGCCAACACGATTTCTGGTGCTCCCTTCACAAAGAGATACTGCGTGCCTTCTACAAGAACACGGGTAGACATATATTTTCGCTCTGTCGAGAATGGTTGCTGACTCATCACGGAGCACTGCTTGCGTAACTCAGCATAGTCACGACCCTGTGCTTTAAGCCAAAGCAACAAAGCCGACTCGGTAGGATTGCCTATACCCCGGTCGTTGTCCAGTTCGGCTGTGGTGTTGACAGCAATAGCCAAGTCGAGCATCTGCTCGCTTCCCTGCTTAAGCAAGAGAGAATCTACTTGCATCTGGTTCTGTGTCAGCGTACCTGTCTTGTCGGTACAGATCACGGTGACAGCTCCCATTGTCTCACAAGCATGAAGCTTGCGCACGAGGTTGTTCGACTTAAGCATTCTTCGCATATTGAGAGCCAAAGAGAGTGTGACTGCCATAGGCAAGCCCTCTGGCACTGCCATCACAATGAGCGTTACCGCCATCATGAAATACCCCAACACGAGGTCGGCCATATATAGGTAGTCCTTGCCTCCCCATACAGGATTGGTTAAGATATCGTGACCAAGAAACAGCACAAATGCAGCTACAGAGACGATAGATCCCACCTTGGATATCACGGCAGCCAACTTGTCAAGCTGCACATAGAGAGGTGTCTTCACTGCCGTCTGCTCTGTCGACTTGGCAGCCACCTTACCTATTTCTGTTGCATCGCCTACAGCTGTCACCTGCATCTCGCCACGTCCATTCATCACCATCGTAGACCGCAACACCACATTGCGGGCATAAGCTCCATCGCCATCGGCATCAAGCGATTTTTCTGTCATGGGTTCACCCGTTAATGCCGACTCATTCATTTGCAAATCGACACAGAAGAGAAGTACGCCATCGGCAGGAACCTCATCGCCTACCTCTATCAAGACTATATCACCTACTACCACATCACGACGTGGTATTTCTATCACCTTTCCGTTGCGACGCACCTTGACGGGTTGCTCCTCGCTAAGGGCCGTTAGAATATTAAACTTCTTTGCAGCATCACGCTCAAAATAAAATCCCACTGTAGTGGCCAAAAACACAGCTATAAAGATACCTATTGTCTCCATAAAGTTATGCTCTATGAAGGCCAAAACCAAAGATATCAAAGCTGCTACAAGAAGTATTTGGATGATAGGGTCACGATACTTATCCAAATACATTTTCCATAATGATATACGACGAGGAGGTGTAAGAACATTATACCCACACCTCTTTCTACTTCGTTCTACTTGTTCGTCGGAAAGACCTGAATTACGATTTATTTCTTTTTCCATTTGCCATAAAGCACAATCTGTGCTATATTATAAGATGATGGTGCAAAGATACGGCAAAATTCTGATTAATCGAAAAAAATGCCCAAAATATTTGGTTATTTAGCAAAAAGCTATTACCTTTGCAGCCGAATTGAAAAATTCACGGACTTGTAGCTCAGTTGGTTAGAGCAACAGACTCATAATCTGGAGGTCCCAGGTTCAAGCCCTGGCTGGTCCACATTGAAAATCAAGCAGTTAACGTCAAGTTAGCTGTTTTTTTTATGCTCTTGCGTAAACAATGCGTAAACAAACTGTTTGAGTTTACGTATTTCCTATATTTGAGTGTCTTTGAAATTCTGTGCTATTTAATGGCCACATGTAATTCCTATTTCACGCCATGAAAACATTCAACGTATTTAGAAATAATTGAATGTCGGTTGTTTGCATTTTATACGGTAGAAAAGTGTATTGGAACTTATATGAAGAGGTGTGGACGATGAAGATTTAACGTTTTTAACTTGCTTTTACGCAGTCTATAAAGCAGTTATTTGTTTTGCGTAAATAGTTTTGCCGGAAGCAGCGCATATTTCCGCAAAACTCTTTTATTGACCAATTCCATCTTATTACAGTGACAACATTCACATAAAAATCGCGAAGATTATTCCGAAAGAGGTCTCCTCTTTCAGAGAAAATCTTCGCAAAAAAGTTTATTCTATAAATTGCAGATACAAGCCTGAACTCACTTTACCCCTGACGGCGGCGCATCCTCGGGACGCGCCCCCCACTTGCGGTTGGCCTTGTCGCCCATGACGAGCACGAGCCTGCCGCCCTTCATCAGGTCGTCGTGCGTCAGCCAAGGCTTGTTCCACCGCTTGCCGTTGAGCGCAGCGCTCTGTATGTACTTGTTCACGTCTGACGCGCCCTGAGCCTCTATCTCGAACGTCTTGCCGTTGCTGAGGTGTATCTTTGCCGAGGGGAACATCGGGCTGCCGATGTTATATACGGGCAGACCGGGAGTCACGGGATAGATGCCCATCATGGAGAACACCACGAAGGCCGACATACCGCCGCCGTCCTCGTCGCCCGGCACGCCCATGAGGTCGTTGCGGAACCACTCTTTCAACAGCGTGCGGATGCGCTTCTGCGCCATCCACGGGCGGCCGGTGTAGTTATATAAATAAGGTATATGGAGCGACGGCTCGTTAGCCATTGAGAACTGGCCCACGTTGCCGGTGTGATCGGGCAGCTTGGCGTAGAACTCGAACTTGCTGCGGCCCAGCGGCGTGTTGAACATCTCGTCGAGGTCGGCGTTGAACTGCTCTGCGCCGCCGTGCAGACGTATTAGGTCAGCAATGCTGTGCTGCACATCCCAACGGTAAACCCATCCGTTGTTCTCGCCGTAGAAGTCGCGTGCGCCCATACCGCCGTCGAAGATATAGTCGAAGGGCTTGATGAACTCGCCCGCAGAGTCCTTGGGGTGGAAGAAACGCGTCTCGGGGTTGAAAACGTTGCGGTAGTTTAGCGAACGGTTCTCATAATACCTGCTGTCAGAAGTCTTGCCGAGATATGCCGCTATGCGCGAGAGGCACCACTCGTCGTATGACGTGCCGAGCGTCACGGCGATGGGCTGACGTTTCTCGTTTGGATTGACTTCGGGCAGATACTCCTTCTCGCCGTGGCGCAGGGCTGGTATGTAGCCGTGCTTTACGTAGAATGCGTTGAGCCATCCGGCGGGAGTGTTGGCCGACCACGGGGCGAGCGACTTGTTGTATATTACGTTACGGGCGGCGCTGTATGCCGTATTCACATCGAAATCGGTGATGCCCTTGCTCAGAGCGTCGGCCACCACAGCCACGGTGTGGTTGGAGTTCATGCGGCGCGAGTCGCCCGTGCTCTCGGGGAACGTGGGCAGCCAGAGGCTGTCGGTCTGCTGCGCCATGGTGACGAACGAGCGGATTATGTCGCGCTCTTTATCGGCCTCGAGCAGCACGCGTAGCGGATGTGCGGCGCGGTAGGTGTCCCAGATCCAGTCGTCGGTATAGTATGGCGAGCCGTTGTCCTTATGAACCTTGCCATCTGATGCGCTGTAATACAGTCCGTCCTCGCTCATGCAAATCTGACGCTCATAGTAACGGTACATGGAAGTGTAGAAGATAGTCTTGTCGCGGTCGCATCCGCCAGTCAACTCGATGCGTCCCAGCGCCTCGTTCCACACCTTGCGGGCCTCGGCCTTCACAGTCTCGACATCGTAGGTCTTTATCTCTCGCTGCAGGTTTTTCCTCGCCTGCTCCGTGCTGATGAACGACACGCCGTAGCGCAGGCGCAAGTCGCCGCCGCTTACGGCGAGCACCACGCAGGCACTCTTGCCTTCGGCCTTCGCACCCTGTACGGCCCTGCCTCCGGCGAGGATATATGTCTGAGAGGGCTTCTGCTGCAACTCGGCATAGAGATAGACACGGGTCTTTGCGTCCAACTGCTGCCAACCGCTCACGCTGCTGCCCTTGACGGTGAGGCTTCCGTCGCCCGAGTTGAGTAACAGATAGGCGGGTCCGGCCTTACCAGCGGTCTGCAAACGGTAGATGCCCGACTGGTGCGACAGCGAATAATCCACCTGCACGCCCACTCCATCAAGATAAGTAGAGTAGGAATAGGGCGTTATGCGCTCGTTGTCGTAGGTGTAGGAGATCACGTTGTCACGAAGCGAGCCGATGTCGCCACAATACACCGACAGGTTGAACGCCGAACGCTCGCGATGGTGGGTGACTATGAGCGGCAGGCCGTTGATGCGGTCTGCTGTGAAATCGGCACGCTCTGGATATACGCGGAGCATACTGTTGGGCAGCTGTACCGTGGGGAACGTGGGTACCAGGAGATGGCTGATGTTGCCGATGTAGGGATTAACGTAGTCAACCCAAGTCTTGCCGCCACCGCCGGCCTGAGCCATTCCCGTTAACGACAGGGCGGCCATGCAGACAAGCGCTTTCTTGAAAAAGGATGATAATTGCTTCATTGTAATTAAAACGTAAGTTCGACGAAATATAAGTGCTTGAAAATTTGGTGATTAGCGAAAATTGTTGTACCTTTATAGTGTTGAAATACAAAGAATTACAAACAATAATCGCTATGATTACCGAGGACAAAGTTACAGAATTATTTTGTATTACAGATGATTTTTGCAAGTTTTTTGATGCCATGATGGAAAAATATACTCTGAAAGCAGATAAGAAACGGCAATATCACCGCAAGTCAACCATGTCAAAGGCAGAAATTATGGTAATCATGATACTGTTTCATGATTCAGGCTACCGTTGCCTGAAACATTTCTATATAGAAAAGGTATGCAGACATATGCATCACCTCTTCCCGAAAGTTGTCTCATACAACCGATTCGTGGAACTTGAAAAGGAAGTAGCCATCCCTTTGGCTCTATTCATCAAGAAGGTGCTGCTCGGAAAATGTACTGGCATAAGTTTCGTGGACAGCACTCCCCTTAATATTAACGTTACGTACAACAGGGGTGAAGACTTAAGTCAAGCTTCTTACCTGCCGGATGAAATAAAAAGGCGAATCTTTTGGAGGTTTGCCTTTTATTTGCTACCTTTGTAACACAATAATCAATATCCGACAATAATGAAATTACGACTACTCTCAACCTTGTCTTTGATATTATGCTGTGCGGGCAGTGTGTTAGCCTATAACTTAAAGTATGTCAGAGGTCTGTCAAATAGTTCTGTGCTTTCGATAGCCCAGCGTCCGAGTGGTGAGATGCTCTTTGGTACCTGTGACGGTCTGAACAGTTACGACGGCAACGGTATGTGGCTGACCGCACAAAACACCGGAGTAGTATTGTATGGCAATCTGGTGGAGGACGTGAAAACCGTGGGCGGCAGCATGTGGGTGCTGACCAACTACGGTCTGAACATTATGTCGCCGACGGGCAGCAAGGTAGACTACTATAAGCAGTTCAAGGGGCTACGCAGAATACGCTGCAATCCTTCTGGCGATGGTTTCCTGCTCCATAACGGCCATTTGTGGTTCTTAGATAAGAAAGGTCGTTTTCAATCGGTTTCGCTGGGCAGCATCAGGCAGAACGAGGTGTGCGACTTCAGCCTGTCTGATGGCAGACTGTATGTGTTCTTGCACGACCGCATCGTGCGTTATGTTGTCAGGAAGACCGACAGCGGGTACGACGTAGGACGCGGCAAGACAATAGCCTCTATGACCATCAAGATGGCAACAGCCGATGACGATGTGGAGTTTCTGGTGGACCAAGACAACCAGTTGTATGCTTTTCATCTGGCAACAGAGCGATTAGACCGATATCTGTCTTTACAACATGAAACCGACACGCATGGCAGCATCACCGATGTTCTGCGATTCAGAAACCATCTGTTTGTGTCTTTCTCCGAACGCAGCGTTATCAGACTATCACTTGACGATGTCTTTAATGAGTCTGACAGCAGCAACCGGCAGGTCGTTGACTTGGGCATTGAGACCGGCGTATTCTGCATGCAGAAGGACCGCAACAGCGAAATCGTATGGATTGGTACCGACGGCCTGGGAGTAGGGATGTATAGCGATGAGCCTTACTCCTTTTACACCATCATGCTGTCGAAATTACGCGCCATGCGCGACTGCCCCATACGTACCCTGCTCTACGACCGTGAGGGTACGCTTTGGGTGGGTACGAAGGGCAACGGCCTATTGGCCATTCCGCACTTTTCTGTCTTTACGCTACCCAGCACTCTGTCCCAGAATGTACGATATTTTGGGGTGCAAAACAGCCAGTTAGGCAGCAACATCGTCTATCACCTCACTGAAAGTCGCCACCCGTGGGTGTGGATATGTAATGCCGAGGGCATTTCCTACTATAGCTATACGACACGCCAAGTGAAACATCTGGCTTTGCCTGATCATGTGAAACATGTCATTGCAGCATGCGAGGATGGCGACCAGTTGTGGATGGCCACGCTGGGGTTCGGCATCTGCCGAGCCGACATCAGCGAGAAAGACGGCCAGCCGCTGCTGACCAACCTGAAAACCTACGTGCTGGACGGCGGCAAACTGTCATCAAACTACTTCTTCTCTCTGGCAAAAGACAACCGGGGACGGTGGTGGTTCGGTAATCGTGGCAAGGGGCTCTACACTCTGGAACACAACACGCTTAAGTCTTATCCGCGTATGCAGGATACCGCTGACCCCAGCATCTACGATGTCTATACACTGCTGCCAGTAGGCGATGACCTGTGGGTAGGCTCAGGCATGGGTATATCCATTCTTCATCAGGACGGAAGCATCAAGCACATCACGATGGCCGACGGGCTTCCCAACAACACCATACATGCGCTGGCCTGCCGGGGGGGGTGAAGAAGTGTGGGCATCGAGCAACAACGGCCTGGTGGCTCTCACCACCGACGGGCACGTGAAAATGGTGGTCAACGAACACACACTGTCCGACATCATGGAGTATAGCGACGGAGCCGTCTACGTCGTGGGCAACCGGCTGTTCTTCGGCGGCATCGGAGGCGGGGTCATTATCGACTATAACAACCAGATAAAACTTAGCAAGGTGAATCATCAACTGGAGTTCACACGGCTTTCCCTCATGGGCATACCGCAGAACATCAGCCAATTTCTGAGACAGCAGAAGGGGCGACTTGTGCTCACACTGAATTACGACCAGAACTACTTCAACGTGGGTGTGGCCACCTACAACTATCTGGAAGAGCCGATGATACACTATTATTACAAGTTATCTGAGCGCGATGAGTGGATAGACAACGGCCGCAACTCTGTGTTCACGTTTACCAATATGTCCCCAGGACACTACACCCTCTTCGTGAAAACCCAGAACATCAATACGGGCGAGGAGAGGTCTCTGGGGACGCTGCACATTGTTATCACGCCTCCCTGGTATCACACATGGTGGGCCTATGTGCTCTATCTGTTAGCTTTTGTGGGCCTGGCCTACGTGCTGTTCAACCGATGGCGCAACGAGCAAAGAGAGCGACAGGCCATGGAGATAGCCCGACTCAACGAGCAGCACCGCGAAGCCATATACGAGGAAAAGATGAAGTTTCTTACCAACGTGGTACATGAACTGAACACCCCGTTGACACTCATTTACGGCCCATGCGAACGCATCATGGATCGGCTTGGCAGCAACACTTTTGTGCGCAAATACGTGTCGATGATTATACAGAATCTGGGACGGCTGAACATGCTCATACAGGAGATTATAGACTTCCGCCGTATCACCACCGGCCATCATGAGATCAGCATTCGTCGTGTCAACCTGTCGGCCGTTGTCGGCGACTACACTGCATCGTTCGCCGAGATGGCCAGTCGCAACCATATTGTTTACGAGCAACAGATAGAACCAGGCCTGGTGTGGAACTCTGACGAGACGGCGCTGCGACGCATCGTAAGCAATCTCATTTCCAACGCATTCAAATATACCAAGCGTGAAGGCACCATTAAGGTGACGTTACGGCGTGACGGAGAGCATCTGCTATTCTCAGTCTACAATACCGGACAAGGCATCAAACCAGAAGATCAGCAGCGCATCTTCGACTACTACTCTGTGTTCGACAGCGTTGATGAGAGCAGCAGCAGCGGACAGACTACACGCAACGGGCTGGGCATGGCCATCTGTCACAAGATGGTGGAACTGCTGGGCGGAAGCATCAGCATTGACAGTGAGGTGGGACACTATGCCTGCTTCAATGTCGTACTGCCTCAGCGCACCCTGCCAGCCGGTGCCGAGCATGAACCCATCGTAACAGCACAGACAGCAACTTCTCAGGAATACGACGTTGCTGCACAGGATGAGAACGCAGCAGCCCATCGGCCGCGGCAGCAATACAAGTTTGCGGGCGATCAGGCACCAACCCTACTTGTCATAGACGACAATCAGGAATTGCTCAACTTGCTCACCGAAAGTCTGCAGAACTGCCGACTATTGACAGCCAACGATGCCGGGAAAGGACTGGAGATGCTAAAGAACGAAACGCCCGACCTGATTATCACTGACCGGATGATGCCGGGCATGGACGGACTGGAGTTTACACAGCGCGTGAAACAGAATAAGCATACCATGCACATACCACTCATCATTCTTTCGGCCAAGACTGCTGTCGATGAGCGCATAGAGGGCTTCGAGAGCGGTGCCGACATGTATATCACCAAACCATTCAGCATTAGTTATCTAATATCGGTTATCAAGCGCCTGTTGGAGAACCGCAGCATACTGAAGGAGTACTATAACTCAGCAGCATCTGTCTATTCCTACTCAGCAGGGACACTGGTCAGTAAAGATGATGCGCAGTTCGTACAGGAAATGACCAAGATAGTCGATGAGCATATGAGCAACTCTGACTTAACCCCTGACACTCTGGCTACCCTCATGGGCCTGAGTCGCCGCAGCCTCTATCGGAAATTTGAGAGTGCCCAACTGCCGCCTGCCAAGGAGTTCATACGGGAGTATCGCATCAATGCGGCTGCCCACCTGCTTACAACCACACGCATGACCATCTCTGAGGTGATGTTCAAGACGGGCTTCGACACTCGGTCGCTGTTCTATTCCGAGTTCCGCAAGCATTTCAACACAACACCAAAGGCTTATAGGGAATCTAACCAGAAAAAAGATGAATCGCTATAAGTGTTTTCTTCCTACGCGCTCTCCGCATGAAATAATCTCGGCCTCGCGTTGAGGCGTACGAGAAGGGGGAGCCTGCACTATTCCAGACTATTTTTATAGTTTGCCCGACAGAGAAATTAGAATAAGAGAATTTGTGCCAAGTCTGTATCTTTTACAGATTTGGCACAAATTGGTATAGAAGACTGTATTTTTAAGGGTAATTTTGCAGCAGAGTAGTTTAAGTTAGTTAGTAGTTAGTTTAAGTATTAGTTAGGTTAGTTAGGTTAAGTATTAGTTAGGTTATAAGATTGTTATCAGGAAAAGGGCATCCGGCAAGACGACAAACCGTCTGTGCTGGATGCTTTTTGATTAAGAGCAATAAATAGACCTGGAACTGATTTGTGGATTGGAAAAACAATCCTGAAAGAAACCACTGATAGTGAAAGGTGCCCTTACGGGTTTATGCAGTAGTCCACAAACGTGGCTGTGCCAAAACGAAGAAGTGCTCACTTCCTGTTTTTTGACACAGCCACGTTTATTATAGGTATATTCGTCGGCTGCTACTCGTTGTTGTCTGAGAAAGAGTATGGGTAGGCAGCAGGCTGGGTACCACGGCGCATATTGGGCTTGCTGCTCATCTGATATTGCAGACGGGCACCGCGCAGCAGTTGGTCGTGGGTTACATAGTTTTTGCCGTATGCCTTGCCGTTGATGCTAAGCGACTTGATGTAGCGATTTTCATCGCTGTTGGCAGGGGCTGACAGTTCAACGGTCTTACCGTTGGCCAGATGTATCTTGGCCTTTTTGTAGAGCGGAGCGCCAAGTACGTACTGGTCGGTGCCAGGACATACGGAGTAGAATCCGAGAGCCGACATGATGTACCACGCTGAGGTCTGGCCGTTGTCCTCGTCACCACAATATCCGTCTGGTGTGGGGTAGTAGAGACGACGCATGGCCTCGCGTACCCAGTACTGGGTCTTCCATGGCTGTCCGGCATAGTTGTAGAGATAAATCATGTGCTGGATGGGCTGGTTGCCGTGGGCATATTGTCCCATGTTTACAACTTGCATCTCACGCATCTCGTGGATGAGTTGCTTACGGGTGTCGACATTTCCACCAAACGTCGGGGGCTCCTGGAACACAGCATCGAGTTTGTCGACAAAGGCTTGGTCGCCGCCCATCAGCGTGATGAGACCGCGGATGTCATGGAACACGCACCACGTCCAGTGCCAACTGTTTCCCTCGGTGAACGGTCCCCACCAGGCATCTGGTTTGAAGTCATCAGGGAAGTTGCCTTTAGAGTCGCGACCGCTCATCATACCATATTTTGGATGAAACACATTCTTGTAGTTTTGACAACGCTGCTTGTAGATATCTGTCTCACTGGCTGGACGCCCCAGTTTCTTACCCATCTGGTAGATGCACCAGTCATCATAGGCATATTCCAAGGTGCGTGAGGTGCTCTGGCCAACTACGTCGGATGGAACATATCCTAACTGGTTGTACTCCTTGTATGCCGTACGGCCAGATGAGCCTACTGTTGGATGGACAGAGTTGGCATCCTTGCACAAAGCGTCGAAGATAGCCTGTGTGTCCTTCTTGATATTTCCTTTCACGTATGCGTCAGCAACTACGGATGCAGAGTTGTTGCCCACCATGCAGTTGCGGTGACCTGGTGTTGCCCATTCAGGATAGAATCCACTCTCTTTATAGGAATTGTAGAAGCCTTCCTCCATCTGTGCGCTCATCTCTGGGTATACAAGGTTGATGAGTGGCATCAGTCCGCGGAAAGTGTCCCAGAAACCTGTGTCGGTAAACATATAGCCAGGCAGCACCTTGCCGGTATGTGGGCTGTAGTGTACGATATTACCTTTTGCATCTTTCTCGTAGAACATGCGAGGGAAGAGGGTACTTCTGTACAGACAGCTGTAGAATGTTCGCAACTCATTGATGTTGTCGGACTCGATTTCCATTCTGCCCAGTACTTCGTTCCAGCGGTCACGACCCTTCTGCTTCAGTTGATCAAAGCTCTGTGTGCCCAGTTCCTTGAGGTTCAACTCAGCTTGCTCGGCACTGATGAAGGAAGATGCTACGCGGGCATGTACTTGCTCGCCTTTCCTTGTGGCAAAACCGATGATGGCACCTGCGTGGTTGCCCGTGGCCTCAAGTTCGGCAGTGCGTATGTCACCGTTGGGAACGGCGGCAGTGTAGGTGAAAGGTTTGTCGAAGACGATGACAAAGTAGTTCTTGAAGTTGCCAGGCACACCGCCGCTGTTCTTCGTGGAATAGCCTACTATCTTGCGCTCGGCTGGTATGATAGTCACTGACGAGCCTCGGTCCAGTGCATCAACGACCACGCACGACTGGCTGCTCTCGGGGAACGTGAAGCGGAACATGGCGGCACGCTCCGTGGGCACCAACTCGGTGTTGATGTCATAGTCGGCCAGATAGACCTGATAATAATAGGGAAGGGCCGTCTCAGCCTTGTGGTTGAAGAAACTGGCGCGGTCGTCTTCACGGAATACGGGGGCTCCTGTGGTGGGCATCAAGGCAAACTGTCCGTAGTCGTTCATCCACGGACTTGGCTGGTGGGTCTGCTTGAAGCCACGTATGCGGTTGGCCGTGTAGTTATAAATCCACCCATCGCCCATGTGGCCTGTCTGTGGTGTCCAGAAGTTCATGCCCCAAGGCATGGCCGTGGCGGGATAGGTATTACCCGTTGATAATTCGAAATTGGAGTCAGTGCCAACGAGCGTACTCACGTAGTCGGCATAGTTGTTTTTGGCCTGTGCCCAGAGGGAGCAACAGATACAGGCTGCTAATAGAATTTTGCTTTTCATTATTATTTATCGTTTTGGGATTATTGATTCGTTACAGGGAAGGCACTGATGCGCAGACGGGCTGCTCCCATCGGTACCTTCATAAATAATATGGTGTTTTGTTTCCGGTTGCAAATGTACCCCATGTTTTTCATAAATATGTCTTATATAATGCCAAAATTGTATACAAACAGGAAAAGAATGGCAAAAACGAGGACTATAATCATATATGTTATAATGTATATTTGCATTATCAAAATGTTGTTAATAAAAAATATGGTAGAATGGTAGAAAAGAAATTATTTGCAAAGACATTGCCCGTTCTATTAGGTTTTTTCGTAATGGGTTTCTGCGACATTGTCGGCATATCAAGCGACTATGCCGCATCGGCTTTTGGATGGTCAGCAACGATGGCCGGCCTGATACCCTCAGTAGTGTTCTTGTGGTTTTTCCTGCTCGGCGTTCCTTTTGGCCTGATGATGAACCGCATCGGACGCAAAAACACAGTGCTGACGTCTATGGCCGTCGTTATAAACGATGAACGCGTAAAAATATATCGTAGCTTTTAGTTTTTTCAGAACATCATTGGCACAGATTAGGAATAACAACACACACGAACATTATAACTTTGCATACAGATTTAAATAATAACTAAAAAACAAAAGATAATGAAACACAAGACACTCCTGTTGTACACCCTGCTTGTAGGAAGTGGCACCACGGCCTTTGCAGAAGCCTTACCAATCAGCCCAGCACCTTTCATCAGCCAGGCTGATGCTGTTGTAAAACAGAACAATCGCCCTGCTGAAGCCGACCGTCTGTTCCATTCCGACGCTGTAGAGAAAGAGATACAGCGCATCTGCAAACTGCTGACCAATCAGCGACTGGCATGGATGTTCACCAACTGCTTCCCCAATACGCTTGACACCACTGTGCATTACACTGAGGGTGATGACGGCACACCCGACACATTTGTCTATACGGGCGACATTCCTGCTATGTGGCTCCGCGACTCAGGGGCCCAGGTTTTCCCTTACGTGCAGTTGGCTAATAAGGATAAAAAGCTCAGGAAGATGCTGGCCGGTGTCATCCTGCGTCAGTTGAAGTGCATCAACATTGACCCCTATGCCAATGCTTTCAACCAAGTGCCTAAACCTGACGGCAGTTGGATGACCGACGAGACCGACATGAAGCCCGAACTGCACGAGCGTAAATGGGAGATTGACTCCCCCTGTTATGTGATACGTCTGGCCTATGAATACTGGAAGGTGACCGGTGATACCAGTGTATTTGGCGATAGCTGGCTGCAAGCCGTTCAGAATATTCTGAACACCTTCCGTGACCAGCAGCGCAAGAACGGCGTGGGAAGCTATCATTTCAAGCGCAATACCACCCGCCAACTCGACACGATGTGCAACAATGGGTGGGGAGCTCCCGTGAAGCCCGTGGGACTCATCTGCTCCGCTTTCCGCCCCAGCGACGATGCCACAACGTTTCAGTTCCTTATCCCTTCGAACTTCATGGCAGTCAGCTGTCTGAACAAGGCTGCCGAGATACTGGCCAAGGTGAACAGGAACACCGAGCTGGCTGAGCAGTGCCGCAGTCTGGCTGCTGAGGTGAAGACGGCCCTGAGAGCCTATGCCGTGCATCAGCACCCTAAATACGGACCTATCTATGCTTACGAGGTAGATGGATTCGGTAATCAGCACCTTATGGACGATGCCAATGTGCCCTCATTGCTGGCTATGCCCTATCTGGGAGATGTCTGCATCGACGATCCCATCTATCAGAACACGCGCCGCTTCGTGTGGAGCGAGGACAATCCCTATTTCTTTCGTGGCAAGGCCGGTGAGGGCATTGGCGGCCCACATGTAGGTTACGACATGCCTTGGCCCATGTCTATTATGATGAAGGCCTTCACCTCGACCGATGACGCAGAGATTAAGTGGTGCATCGAAACGCTGATGCGTACCGATGCCGGAACGGGCTTTATGCACGAGAGTTTCCATAAAGACGACCCGACAAATTTTACCCGCGACTGGTTTGCCTGGCAAAACACGTTGTTTGGCGAACTGATTATCAAGTTGGTGAACGACGGCAAACTGGACGTGCTAAACAGCATCAGCCTATAGTTTTGGCACGAAACAGGATAAGCGGAAGGATATTCGTGAGTATATTTGCACAGAGAAAATCTAAATCAGCTTTCAGATGAAACATAGTATTGCATTATACGGGCTCTTGACGCTCGCATTGGCCATGCCAAACCCAACATCGGGGCAGGCCGACCAGAAAACCTTGTTCTTCATATCCAACTCGCACTTGGATACACAGTGGAACTGGGACGTGAAGACGACCATCAACGAGTATGTTCGTAACACGATGGAGCAGAACTTTACGCGATTGGACAAATATCCCAACTTGACATTTAACTTCGAGGGGGCCATTCGCTATATGTGGATGAAGGAATACTACCCTGAACAGTATGCCAAGTTGAAGACCTACGTACATAACGGTCGCTGGCACATCAGCGGCTGTGCTGTCGATGCCAACGAAGTGATGGTATCGTCAGCAGAGTCCATCATGCGCAATTGGCTCTATGCCAACCAGTTTTTTAAGAAAGAGTTTGGCGTGCGCGGCGGCTATGACGTGATGTTGCCCGACTGCTTCGGCTTCTCATACGCCCTGCCCTCGCTGGCCAAGCACTGTGGCTTCAAGGGTTTCCATACAGCCAAGCTCGCCTGGGGTTCAGCCGAATATGACCAGTTGCCGCCTTTTGGCATCTGGCAGGGGGTTGACGGTTCACAGATTTATGCTGTCTATAAGCCAGGTGCTTACGACAACCACGAGCAGTACAACAAGAACATGGCCAACGACAGCGAGATGGCTGCCATCACGGCCAACAACTATAATAAATATGGTGTAGCGGCAGAGATACGCTATGTAGGCCCGCGCAGCGACCGCGGGGGAGCTTTGCAGGACAACGCGTCGAGCAGTGGCGAGAACACCCCCTACTGGCTGAACCTCAGTGCTCAGACCAACGGTGCCGTCAAGGTGCGCATAGCCACCCCCGACGAGATATTCGATTATTTAGACCAAAACAAAAATCAAAAATATCACGTCAAGGATGGTGAATTGCCCATGCGTACCCATGGTGTGGGCTGTTACACCTCGCGTACGATGCTGAAATTGTGGAACCGCCGGAACGAGTTGTTAGCCGACGCTACCGAGAAGTCGGCTTCGCTGGCACAGTGGTTAGGTGTGCAGGCCTATCCGCAAAAGGCCATCAACGATGCCTGGGTGCGCAACCTGTGGCAGGCTAACCACGATGGTATCACAGGAACCAGCATCCCTAATGCCTACCTCTACTCTATGAACGACTATGTGCTGGTCAACAAGACGCTGGGCAACCTGCTGAAGACCACAACCGGCAACATTGTCAGAGCAATGGACACTCAGACAGAGGGAATGCCCGTAGTTGTTTACAACCCGCTTTCGTTCCAACGCACCGACATTGTCGAAGCCCGTCTCACCATGCCTGCTAAGCCAGAAGGACTGCGTGTGTTTGACAAAGACGGCAAGGAAGTGCTGTCGCAAATCAGCAGTTACGATGAAAAGACGGGCGAGGTGGTGTTCCTTTTTGCCGCAACAGTGCCGTCGCTGGGCTATGCCGTCTATGATGTGCGTTTCGGCGAGGCCTCGCATTTGACTTCTTCGTTGCAAATGAACCGCCGTTCGCGTCAACTGTCTAACGGCAACTATCGACTTAACCTTTCCGAAACAGGCGACCCCTCACAGCTCATTGATCTGGCCAATAACCGACAAGTGCTCAGTGCTTCGCAATTGCAGATGATATACGACCACGAGGACACTTGGCCCTCATGGGAGATTTCCTATACCGACATTCTTCGCACACCGACGGCTGTCAATGAGAATGTCAGCATAACGAAGGCTGAAGACGGCCCGCTACGCAAGAGTTTCAGAGTGGTCAAGGAGAAAGACGGCTCGCAGTTCGTACAGTATATCCGCATGAATGCTTTGGACAACCGCATTGACATTGTCTCAGAGGTTGACTGGCAGAGCCATGAGCGCATGCTGAAAGCCAACTTTCAGATGGCTTTCAACAATCCCAAAGCCACCTACGACATCTCGCTGGGTACCATTGAACGAGGCAACCGCACGGCCGACTGCTACGAAGTACAGGGACACCAATGGGCCGACATGTCGACGATCGACGGCAGTTATGGCCTGTCTATACTCAACGACTGCAAGTACGGGTGGGACAAACCCACTGACAGCAGTCTGCGCCTGACCCTGATACACACCCCGTCGACAGGTAATAGCTATACCTATCAAGCCGACCAAGACCTGGGTGTTAACTTGTTCACCTATTCGCTGTTCCCCCATCAGGGCAAATGGAGTGAATTGACCCAGAAGGCTGCCTCGCAACTGAACCAGCCTTTGGTAGCTGTTGCTGCCCCCAAACATGAGGGCGCATTGGGGAAAGAAGTAGAATTTCTTTCTGTCAGCACCGACCAAGTAGCAGTCAAGGCGGTCAAGAAAGCAGAAGAGACAAACGAACTCATTGTGCGCGTCTACGAGTGGGCAGGGCAACAGCACGACAAGGTAACTCTTACTTTCCCGAAACGTGTGCTCTCAGCCCGTGAGGTCAATGGACTGGAAGAGCCGATAGGCAGTGCTACAACCAGTAATAATACACTAACATTCAGTATAAGCAAGTATCAGCCTAAAACCTTTGCCGTCAGGCTGGCGGCCGCTACGACGCACGCCGATGAGCAGACCGATGATGCTGTCTCTCTGCCTTATAATGTCGACATGATGAGTTACGACTCGAAGAAAAACGATGCCCAGAAGAGTGCTCCCTACGCTTATCCTGCCGAACTTGTTCCCGATGTAGTAACCGCCGACGGCATCAGTTTCGTCATGGGCAACCGATCTGACGGCCAGAAAAACGCCGTACGGTGTAGTGGGCAGACCATCGACCTGCCAGCAGCAGGGCGCAAGTTGTATCTTCTGGCGGCCTCTACCGAGCCTACGGGCACGGTAGGCGAATTTGTGGTGGGCGACCAAACCTATCAGTTTGAAGTTCCTTACTATGGTGGTACGTTAGGACAACTGGACTCGCCCTATAACGGAGGAACACACTACCGCAAACAAGACGTAGCCCTGACCACCACCCATAGCCATCATATCAGCGGCAATAGCGATGAGCAATATCGCTTTCTGTATATATACCGCTTTGCCATAACACTACCCGAAGGTGCATCGCAGTTGAAACTGCCTTCCAACAGCAGTTTGATGGTTTACGCAGCCACCGTCTCTGACACGCAAGCCGACGACATTCAGCCGCTCACTACGCTTCAGACCAAAATTGACTATCAAGAACTGGGTAGTCTGTCGGACGATGGCTGTGGCGAGTGGATCAAGCCGTCATACATCTTGGCCAGTCATCAGAATAATGCCAACGAGAGTGCCAAGATGGCGGCAGACCGTGATGAGTTGACCAAGTGGTGCGTAACAGCCAGTCAGAGCCAGACTCCCTATCTGGAGTATCGTTTCAGCGAACCGCGCGAGATTTGCCAATGGATGGTGCTCAACGCGGGCAGTGAGTCGGACGACTATGTTACCCGTGCCTGTAAGTTGCAGCGCTATGACAATGGGAAATGGATAGATGTGGATGTGATATCGGGCAACAGAGACAATAAAATAGTACGCGGTGTTACGCCCTTTACCACCAACCGTGTCCGCTTGCAGATGATTCAGGGTGAGCAGAGCGGCTATACCACCCGTATCTATGAGTTTGGGGTTTATGGCAAACCACGGACAGTCACTGCCATTCAGCAACCGACAACTGTAGCACCTACATCGGCCATCCGCCTGTTGGGTAACTCGCCTAATCCCTGCCAGGGTAGTACGCAGATTCGCTGTCAAGTGCCAGCTGGCATCCAGCAAGTTACACTCAATATCCTGTCTTACGACGGGCGCATCGTCTGCCGTGAGGATTATCAGGTCAGCGAGGGCAATCAGACGCTCCTGTGGTCGGGCCATCTGCCCAACGGAATTTACCTCTATCGGCTGTCTACTGCCGACAATCGTCATTCGAACACACAGCGACTTATCTATCATAAATAATTATCAATACTAAAAATTTAAGTATTATGCGTAAATCATTACTTAGACTGAAACAGTCTTTCGTATTAGCTTTCGCAATGCTGGCAGCCATAGGTGCTTCAGCACAGACTCAGATTACCGACGAGGCAGGTCTGAAGGCGATTGCTAATGATTTGGCAGGGTCGTACGTTCTGGCGAACGATATTACCCTGAGTGAACAATGGACTCCCATCTCTACCTTCACTGGTACACTCGATGGTGCTGGACATGCCATCAAGGGACTTCGCATTGCCGGTGGCAGCCCGGCAGGTCTCTTTGGCGAGACGGATCGTGCTACGATTAAGAATCTTCGGGTTGTCGATGCCAAGGTTGCGGGCTGGGGAAACAGTGTGCGTGCCGGCATTATCGTAGGCTGGGCCAAGAACAACACGACCATAGAAGCATGCTTCACATCAGGTGTTGTCGAGGGCAATGACCACGTGGGCGGCATCACAGGCCAGTTGGAAGGCACCATGAAGAACTGCCTTTCTACGGCAGCCTCCTTTAGTTCTGGCTGGCAAGCAGGCGGATTGGCCGGTGCGTGCGCCACAGCCACGTTCGAGAACAATGTATTCCTGGGACAGGTCTATTGTCAGGGCGACTGGGGTGGCGTAGGCGGCATCTTAGGTCTTGCTGAAGGCGGAACAGGTGTCACCATGAAGGGTAATGTATCAGCTCCATTCGCATTAGGTATTGAGCGCAGCCATAACGGCCACATGTTCGCCATGTGTGGTATGCTTAATGGAGCAACCATTACGATGACCGACTGCTATGCTTCAGACGCCATTAAGTATTATGAAGGTGCCATCCGAACCGGTGACCCAATAAAAGATGAAACGATTATAGCAAACATCAAGGCTGGTAAATATGGCAACGGCGACCCGATAAACGTACAGGGCAAAGAAAAGTCTGATGCTGAACTGAAAAAGGCAGCTACCTACACTGCCATTGGCTTCGATGTTGCTGTCTGGGATCTCGCCGATGGTCGTTATCCTGTGTTGAAGGGGATGAAGGTGCCATTCGACGGCGACTTTGTCTCGATGAACGATTTGCCCGACTTCTTCCTGGGTACTAAAGCTGATGTCGGCGGTCTCTTCTCTACGATGAACCGCGAGGTCTCTATCGTTTCCAGTAATCCCGCCGTTGTCAAAGTCGAGGGTACTGTGCTGACCGGTGTTACTGAAGGAACGGCTACAATTACCATCTCCACTACTGGAGATGCCTTTATCAAGGGCTTCACACGGAAGATCGACGTTACTGTGACGTCAATGGATACCAACATTGCCACAGCCGAGGACCTGATGACCAAACTGGAGCAGAACCCCATCGGAGAGTTCAATATCACTGCCGACATTGATTTGGCAGACGTTAAATTCCAACCGCTACCCGAGTTCACCGGTATTCTGCATGGTAATGGCCACGTGATTCGCAACATGAGCTACAACCAGTCCGGACAGGCCAGTGTTGGTCTCTTTGCCACCACTCGCGGTGCTATCATCGAAGACCTTGGCTTTGAAAATGCCAACATGGTGGGTAATGAGAATGTCGGCACGTTGGCCGGTCATTTCTACGGTGGCGTGGCCCGTCGTATCTTCGTGATGAACTCTTACATCGAAGGTCGTGACCACGTTGGTTCTATTGTCGGTAACATGAGCAATAATAATGGCGAGCCCTCGCTCATCACCGACTGTATCTCAGATGCAACCTTGAAAACCCGTGAGTTCCAGGTGGGCGGCCTTTGCGGTATTGCTACTGGCGGCACACTGCAGAATAGTCTCTTCTGCGGCACTGTAGACAACAATGGTTCGAGCAGCAACACGGGTATTATCTCACTGATAGACTCGGACGATGCTACGACCATTAAGAACTGTTTTTCGGGTGCTGCCCATATCAATGGCAAGCAGATTGTTCCGCGTATCGTCAACGGTAAGCGCGACGCAACAACGCTCAGCAACAATTACGTACTGAAATCAAGCCTTTACGGCGGTACCTATAGCACCGCTGTCGATGATAAGGATGGCGACCAGGGTGAAGCTGTCGACGATGCTACTGCTCGCACAAAAGCTTTCTACAGCGAGACACTGGGGTGGGACTTCGACAACACATGGACTTTCCTGCCCGGTGCCGAAGGGCTGATGTTCCCCGTGCTGAAGGTGATGAAATCCCCGCTGAAGACCCGCATCATCGACGACGAGTTTAGCAACGCACTGGTATATAAGACTGGAGATGAATACAAAGACCTGGGTAAAGTTCATGCCTCGTGGGGTCAGAAGATAGACTTCAAGATTTCTGAGGGTGCCAACCTTGTTGAACAGGTAGAAAACGACGAGACTGGCAGCACCTGTCTCTATTGTGCTGACGATGGTGGAAACTTCTTGGGTGCCGGTACGCTCACCATCCAGGCAAATATGCCAGCAGCCATTGCCAGCCTGTTCACTATCGAGGGAAGCAACACGCTGTCAGTTGATATCATCAACGGAAATGGTGAGACCGAGGTGGCTACAGCGGACGAGTTTGTGAAGATTGGCAGCAATCCCACTGGCAAGTTTATCCTCACTGCCGACATAGACATGGACGGTAAAGACTTCAAGGGCTTCACTTCTGACTTCTCTGGTACGATTGACGGCCAAGGTCACAAGGTGAAGAACCTGAAGGTAGAGTTCAACGGCGACAACGAAAAGGGCGTGTTCTGCAAGACAGTCAGTGCTACCATCAAGAATATTGCATTCGAGAATATGCAGGTGCTGGGTAACGGTACCAAGCGTATAGGTCTGGTTGGCAACGCTTTAGGAACGACCTTCGAGCAAGTTGCCGTCACAGGTAAGGTGACTGGCGATGACAATGTGGCTCTGTTGGCTGGCCATGCCGACAATGTTACTATCAAAAACTGTTATGTGTCGGGTGAAGTTGTTGCTGCGATGCAGGCTGGTGGTTTTATCGGAATGACGCAGGGCAAGGGGGCTTCCATCGAGAATTCCTACTTTAATGGAGATATTACTGCGACCATCTATGGCTGGGCCGCCGGATTTATCGGACGAATTGAAGCTTCTGCCGGTACTACCATCAATTTGAAGAACTCCGTCTCAATAGGTAACGTACATAATGAGGGACGCATTGCCCATCCTTTCATTGCTGTAAACGCCGCTGGAGCGGGTGCAGATGAAGGAGCTGTCATCAACTATAGTGGCAATATCAAAAATATGGATGCTGAGATTGTCGGCAATGAGGAATGGCCTTGGACCAATGAGACGGCAGATGGCGGTAATGTGACCCCGGAGGAAGAGTTTGGTGCTACCGATCTGCAAGAGCAGACGCAGTATGTTCTTATTGGCTGGGACTTCGACAACGTGTGGACCTTCGACACAGAGAGTGGTTACCTCTATCCTGTCCTGAAGAGCATTGGAGCCGTCAAGGACCCAATTTCAACAAGTATTCAGGGGGTACAAAGCGAGCAGAAAGCTGCCACAACAGGTATCTATGATTTGCAGGGGCGACGCATGAACAGCCAGAAACAACTGCAGAAAGGACTCTATATCATCAACGGCCGTAAGGTGGTGGTGAGGTAAAGACTGTATATGCTTACAGCAAGCCGCCCGCTCTTATATGGGGCAGGCGGCCTGTTCTACCTATACCAGACTCATTGATAAAATATTTATAAATCTACAATGTTTATGTCAGTAAAGAATTTATATTGCTTACGACAGGGCGCCCTGCTACTCTTGGCAGCACTTTTTGCTTCCATTGCCGACGCTGCCGAGCCAATTAAGGTCTCTGGCCGTGTGCAGGACGTGAATGGCGAACCGCTTATCGGTGTTACAGTAAAAGTCAAGGGTTCGACGGGGGGCGGCATTACCGACCTTAACGGCCAGTACACGCTGACTTGCGATAACGACAAGATACTGGTCTTTACCTATGTCGGATTTAAGACAGAGGAACGTAAGGCCAATAAGACGTTGATAGACGTTATCCTTCATGAGGAATCCAACTCTATCAACGAAGTTACCGTGACTGGCTACCAAACACGAAAGAAGATTTCGGTGCTTGGTGCACAAGCCACCCTTAAAATGGAGGATGTGAAGGCACCTGTTGGCAACATCAGTTCGGTGCTTGCCGGACGTGTGTCCGGTGTAGTGTCTGTTCAGCGTACTGGCGTGCCTGGCCAAGACGACTCAGACATCTGGATTCGCGGTATCTCTACACTTACCAATAAGAATGAAGGGCCACTGGTGCTTGTCGACGGTATTGAGCGTAGCTGGAGCAGCCTGTCTCCCGAGGACATCGAGTCTATCACTGTTCTGAAGGATGCCGCCTCGACTGCTGTCTATGGTGTGCGCGGTGGTAACGGTGTTATTATCATCACCACCAAGCCTGGTGAGGTCAGCAAGCCAAAGTTTTCGTTCGATGTCTATCAGGGTATTACAAACCTGACCAAGGTGCCCGACCTGGTTGATGGCATTGAGTATATGAATGCCGTCAACGAAGCCTACACCACCAGTCAAGGACGCAACTACTACGGTAAGAACCAGATTATCAACACCAAGATTGCCAACAACATGGCACTCACTGATGCCGAACAGGCTTACAAGCAGGGACTGATAGATGCCAATGGTGGCAAGTTGCCTGCTTCTGTCAATCCTTATCTCTACCCTAACGTTGACTGGATGAAAGAACTGTACCATAAAAACGGTTGGAACCGTCGTGTCAACATGAACATCCGCGGTGGTGCTCCCAATGCCAACTACTATATCTCGCTCTCGTACTACACGGAGCGTGGCCTGACCAAGAGCGACAAGACGCAGGACTATAGTTCTGAGATTGACTACAACCGCTACAACTTCTTGACCAACATCAATCTGAAGGCCTCCAAGACAACCAATCTTGATGTAGGCGTGAGCGGCTGGCTGGCCAGTGGTAACTATCCCTATAATAACCTTGACGACATCTTTGCCAGAGCCATGAACACCAATCCTGTGCTCTATCCGGTACTCTATGCCGACGGCAGAATTCCAGGTCAGTCACCTCACAATACGGAGCTTGACTCGCCATGGGACTGGCTTACACGTCGTGGCTACCAGACACAGCACCAGACGCAAATCAACACTAATCTCAAGCTGACTCAAGACCTGGGGTTCTGGAGTTGGAGCAAGGGCTTGACTGCTCGTGCTTTGGTAGCATTTGATTTCAAGGCTACACAGGCTCTTCGATATGGTGTACATGAGTCGAATTGGAAGCCGACAGGTCGCCAGCAAGACGGTGTGTGGGTGGAAGATACTAATCTCTATCCTCAGGCCACCGACGAGGCCGGCAATCTGCTGTGGGTGAAGGATGCCAACGGCAACGACACGTCGACACCGCTGTTAGACACCGACCCATCCAAACTCATACTGACTGAGCAGTATAGGGGCAACAAGTCAATGAATGTCAGCTCCGACAAGTGGGTCTATCGCACTTTCTACTTAGAGGCGGCACTCGACTATAAGCGCACCTTTAACAAAGTTCACAACGTGACAGGACTGCTGCTGTTCAACGAACGCAGCTATCTGGATGCCAACGATGGCGACCTTCTGAAGACATTGCCCTACAAACAGCAAAGTCTGTCGGCTCGTGCTACCTACGATTTCGCCAACCGTTACTTCGTGGAGCTGAATGCCGGCTATACTGGTTCTGAGAACTTTAAGTCGGGGCATCGTTTCGGTTTCTTCCCAGCAGTGGCAATTGGCTGGGTTCCTTCGAATGAGAAGTGGTGGGAACCACTGTCTAAATACATCTCTTTCTTGAAGTTCCGCTATTCTAACGGTACCGTAGGTAACTCTTCAACCGACGGCCGCTTTACCTATTTTACGCAGATTGGTGGTGCCGGCGGCTATGGCACCTATTGGGGCGGCAGCGGTCTGGGCTTTAGTCGCTATGGTTACACGCCTCAGTGGTCGAAGGTTCACAAGCAAGACTTGGGTATCGAAATTAATTTCTTCAACAACGACCTGACATTTGTATTCGACCTGTTCAAAGAAAGACGCTCGCGTATCTTTGTCTCACGCAACAATGTGCCCTTGACGGCTGGCTTTGCCACCAATATACAGGCCAACGTAGGCGTGGTGGAAAACAAGGGATTGGAGGCATCGTTCGAGTATCACCACCAGTTTGGCAAGGACTTCTTTATGTCGATTCGTGGCAACATGTCGATGAACGACGACAAAGTCATCAACAACGCACAGCCTACTCCTGCCTATCCGTGGCTTGAGCGCCGCGGCAGCAACGTGCTGGCCGAGTGGGGCTACGTGGCAGAAGGACTTTATACCAGCAAGCAGCAAATACAGGAGCGTGGCATCAGCCAGTTTGGCGAGACCTACCCTGGCGAGTTGGTTTCACCTGGCGACATTATGTACAAGGACATGAACGGCGATGGTCACATTGACGAGTATGACATGGTGAAGATTAGCCGTGGCGACGTACCCCGCATCTACTATGGCTTTGGTGGCGATTTCCGCTACAAGAATCTGGGTCTTGGCATCCTTTTCCAGGGCGTTGGTGATGCCGAGCGCATCCTGCGTGGCAATGGTATACGTCCCTTCACCTCTACATCAGGCGGTGGCACGCTCTACTCCAACATCAGTGACCGCTGGAGTGCCGACAATCCCGAGAATACCGACGTGTTCTATCCATTGTTGGCTTGGGGCGAGAACGATCCTCACAACATCAACAACTTCAAGACCAGTACATGGTGGAAGCGCGACGTGAGTTTCCTGCGTCTGAAGCAGTTCACGATCTCTTACTACTTCCCGAAGGCGTGGACACGCAACTCATTCCTGTCGGGCGGCCGCTTCTATATCATGGGCGAGAACGTGCTGACGTTCAGTAAGTTCAAACTATGGGATCCGGAAATCAATTCTGACAATGGTATCAAGTATCCTAACGTGCGAACATTCTCCGTCGGTGTCAACATTAATTTCTAACAATCAAAGAAACATAATCATAAAGAAACATAATCATGATGAATACTATTAAGAAATATAGTTATGGGTTAATGTTAGCCGGAGTGACGTTGCTTTCGCTTTCATCGTGCGATGATTATTTTGACGATGTACCCAAGAATGCCACCACGCTTGACGATGTGTTCAGCAACCGTGACCAGACACTCAACTGGCTGACCAACGTCTACTCCTATATCCCCAACGAGCTGAGGTTGCGCTTTCAAGACGGCACCAGCAATGGTATGATGCTGCATGCCTCTATGTCGGGCTACCAGCCCTGGAGCGATTCGGGACAGGGCAAGCATCAGAACATCATCCAAGGCACCCTGTCGCCTTCAACAGGATGGGTGAACGACATGTACAAAAGTTTCTATCGTGCCATCCAGTATGCCAACATCTATCTGGCCCATGTCGATGAGTGCGCCCCCATGTCGGATGCTGAGAAAGCCACGACTAAGGCCGAGTGTCGTGCCTTACGAGCCTATTACTATTTTTGTCTGGTAAAGCATTTTGGACCTGTACCACTTGTTGGTGATCGTATCTACGGGGTGGAAGATAACCTTGGTGAGATGTCGCTGGAGCGCAATTCTATTGACGAGTGCTTCGACTATATTCTCAGCGAGTTCGACTATGCCCTCAAAAGCGGTAACTTGTTCCATCAGTATGATGAGAACCATGCCTTCGTGCCCCAGTATCAAGGCAACTTCACGCAGGAGACCGTCGAGGGGCTTCGCTCAGTGGTACTGCTCTATAGAGCCAGTTATCTTTACAATGGCGACCCGTTCTATGCCGGCCTGGCCAATCACAATGGAAAGAAACTTTTTCCACAGAGCCGCGACGAGCAGAAATGGATTGATGCCCGCAATGCAGCCAAGGCACTTATCGACAACGGACAGTGGCGACTGGTCTATCGTGACAATGGTGGTAAGTTGGTGAACACGGTTGCCGAGTCGTGCCCCTACAACTCGGTGCTCAATGCCTGTGTGGGCAATGCTGACAACGAAGAGGCTATCGTGCGCCGCCAGTTCACAGATGGGTCGCTGGCTCGCGACCTCTATCCGCTCGTACCGCGCAACAACGGCGGCTCGCTGCCTGCCCCCTACGGTTCGGTGGACAACGGTGCCGGTGCCTACTCCGTACCTTTGGAGTTCGTCGACCTCTACTTCACCAACAAGGGCATGCGCATCCAAGACGACCCCGACTTCTATACCTATGACTACGACGATGACAGCCAGTACACCAATGACATGGTCTATACCACGCGCAAGAGGTCGTCTTACCGTGACCCCATCTCGGGCTATAAATATCTCACCGTGCAGAGCGGACACCCCATCATGAAGCAGTTCTACGACCGTGAAGCCCGCTTCTATCTCGGCATCACCTTCGAGAACCGCCCCTTAGACACTGGCAACGGGAAGAACGCGCCTACGGAGATGTTCTACTCGGGAAACTCAGGTCCAAACTCGGGGGGTACGCACGACTTCCCCATCTTCGGCACCATCTGTCGCAAGGGCATTCAGTATGGCAGTACTCCCAGCGGCTGGGCCTTCGACATTCTGCTGCGCTTAGGCGAGGTCTACCTGAACTATGCTGAGGCATGTGCCGAACTGGGCGATGTCAAAGAAGCCCTACGCTCTGTCAATCTCATCCGTGCCCGTGCCGGTGTGGCCGAATATAAGCTCTATGCCGGTGATGCCACTACTGGCGCGCGTGGCGAGAAGCGCATAGACGTACCTGGCGGCTACGATAAAGACAACGTGCTGAAAGTAGTCTACCGTGAGCGTATCATCGAGTTAGCCTTTGAGAATAAGTACTACTACGACGTGCGCCGCTGGGGTGTTGCCGACGGCAAGTGGCGCGGCGGTGCCGAACTGACCGACGGCTGGATCTACGCTCCCTACCACAAGGGAGGCGAAGGCGGCGACGTACACGGCTACAACATCAACAACGTGAACAGTGCCACCAACCTGTCCTTCTACAAGCGCGTGTCTCCCCAGCACCGTATCTTCACAAAACGCATGACCCTGCTGCCCATCCCGCAGGAGGAAATTAACAGCAACCCCAACTGTGTACAAACCACGGGTTGGGAGAGTGCCGGCGACGATGCCAATAACGAATAACTCTGCATATATGACTATCAAGAAGTTTATATTACCTCAAATCCGCAACCTATAGGGTTTAGTGGGAT